>Ga0214544_1002938_pt1 | contig 35615 bp, 28 predicted proteins | sample CNSS3metaG_FD_160074 | JGI IMG/M metagenome (GOLD analysis project Ga0214544, IMG submission 160074) | Root nodule microbial communities from cowpea collected in UCLA plant growth center, Los Angeles, California, USA - CNSS3 | ecosystem: Host-associated > Plants > Roots > Nodule | place: USA...
TTATAAATACATGACTTAGGCTTTCTTCTTCTTATTCTTGTTTTGTTCTTTTATAACCTTTTTTTTTTATATTTTTGGAGAAGCTGATACGTAAGGTGCAGTAGTAAGGTGTAGGAGGAGTTTGGTAGTTCAAAAGAGAATATAGAAGTTGGAGTGTAAGGTGAAAGAGGAGGGAATAAATGGGGAAGAAAAAACAAGCTAGAGTTTTTACTTTGATTCAAAGGGGAATTTTCAAATTTATGATGGTGCAGAAAGATATCTTCCTTCTTCTAGTTTTCTTTAGTTTATTATGATGCTTGAATTTTTCTTTTAAAAAACATTATTGGAACTGCCAGAAGAAACACCTCCCTTTCTTTCTCTTATTCCTCTCCTTCCAACTTGAAGAATTAAATTAGAAGAACTTTTCTTCCCACCCTTTCTTTTAAGTTGTTTCTTTACCCTAAAGGCTAAACAAACCACTTCCTCCATCTCCACACAATTATGCAACTCCACCATATCTCCAATGTCAACATTCAACCCTTGAACAAAATAGTCATATTTATTCCAATTTCTTTAATCACATTGCTTCTAATCATGCACATCTCCATCTTTTTCTAAATACTTATCGACACCTTTTTCTCCTTAAGTGGAACATTCCAACTTATCACGTAGATCACTAGGATAATGTGAAGGAACAAAACGTCTCCTCATAGCCTTTCTCATATCCATCCAAGTATCCACCTCATGTTTAAACTTTATGAATGGTTTCACCCGTGTTTACACTCAAATTGGCTTTTTCTATAATGAAGCACTCTTGCCTTCTTTTTTTTACTCATTCTTCACTTAAGTTTCTTACAAAAACCAAACAATCTCTAACCAATAATTAACTTTTAAAAGTGACACTAAAAAGCCTTAGAACAAAATGTGGCATTGACAAAAATAGAAGTAGCAAAGAACAATCTTACTACCTACAAACAAGCAAAAGACAACACAACTAGTAAGGTAGGAAGATGAGACACAACTTCTATCCAAAGAAAACAAAACAAAATGGACACAAATTAACAAAAGAAAAAGGACACTTAATTAAGCAAACTTGATTTGTTTTTGCTATATATAATAACAATATAACTTCCAAACTCGTCATAAGCAACACCTTTTTTTCCAGCAACAACACAATCCTTTCTTCACCAAATTATTGTAAAAAATAATAGATACGTAATAAATAAACCCTAGTTACAAGCTCTTAATACCAAATGGTGAGGATTATGCTTAGTCTCAATAAATTTTGGACCTAATAAATTTTGGACCTAACGAGGGTTTGAACATATATCGTAATACTAATAAAATTATATGAACATAAATGAGATTTAGAGAATGATATTATGAATGATTGACCTTAAAACTTGCAGATTTGGAAAATATAAAGTTTGACCTGCAAAATTGCAATTATATGAAAAAAACATAAAAATAGACACAACAAACAATTAGGTTTGATAAGCCTTGAAGATCGTCACAAGATACAGAACAAATTCTTGATAAGATGAAAATGGCTAAGGGAAGAACCTTGGGTAGGGATTTCTCTCTCTTGAAATGATAACTAAACATTTTGTCTATTCCTTTCATTTTCATATTATTTATACCCATTTTCAAAAAAAAAACAAAAGATAAATAAGTTTTTTGGTCTTTTATTCAGAATCTAACAATTGAGTATTTTGTTCTCATTCCAAGCAAATAATACATGTGAGAGCTCCTCCTCATGTGGGCCTACATATGTTGGACCCCATCATGTAACTACACCTTTATTAGATTAACCACCATGTTTTACAAGGATTCTTGGATTAATTTAGCATTTGTTCTTGTCATGGGCCCTCCTAAGCCTTGCATTATGTTTTAGGTTTTAATTTGATCTGAGTATGAACTTCATGATTCTTAAGAGCTTTAGCCTTGTCAATGATGTCCACATGAGTGACAGAGTTTCAAATAATACTCATTTTTCCACATTAAGATATATGGCATGACTTATGAGGCCTAGGTCAAATAGCTTTTACTCAAACTGGAGTAAAAATGATGACAAATCATCCACATAATAGACCCATGAGTAATAAGATAAAAGAAGATCAAGTTTCAAATAAGATGACTCTCCTATTTCGAAGAGTAGAATATTATAAATTTTTCTTGAAGACCTTTTGTTTTTCTTGAATAACTTCTTGTTTTTCTCTGGTTCTTTACATTTAGACATGAAGTTTCTTATCTTTTTGCAATCGTAGCACACCACTTTTCCCTTGTGTTCTTTTTAATATTTGCTTAGAACTTCCTTATACTCTTTAATCTTTTCTCTTTTTCCACATCTTGTTAAGTTTCTGTGTGAGAAAAGAAGAATGCTTCTTCATCAGACCCTTCATTGGCTAATGAGTTCTCAAACACATAGTCTATCTTCATATATTTGGTACAAGATGCTCATCTTTTCCTTTGAGCATGAAGAGCTAGTGTGTAGCTTTAGAGTGTGTTTGGATAGAGTACTTTAATGAAGCAATTCATTTTTTTGAAGAATTTAGATTTTTTTGTAATGAAATGCTTTGTTTGGATAGAGAAATTAAAAAACATTTAAAATGCAAGCATTTTTTTGAAGGATTTCAATTAGCTAAATTAGTAGAAATTCAAATACCCTCAAAATAGGTGAAATTTGAAATTCTTCTCACTCAACCTCACATTCTAGACGATCCGAACGGGCACGACGACCCGGACATGCCCGATGACCCGGACGGGCCCGACGACCTGAACGTGCCCGACGACCCGAACGTGCCCGACGACCCAAACGTGCCCGACGACCCAAACGTGCCCAACGACCCGAACAAGCCCGAAGACCCGAGCAGGCCCAACGAACAGGACGAGCCCGATGATCCAAATGGGCCCGATGACCCAAACAGGTCTGACGACCCAAATGGGCCCGACGATCTAGACGGGCCCGATGCCCTGGACGGGCCGGACGACCTAGACGAGCCAGACAACCCCGACGAGCCCTACGACCTGGACGGGCCCAACGACCCAAACAAGCCCGACGACCCGAACGGGCCCGACGAACCAAACGAGCCTGAAGACTCGGACGGGCCCTTCCAAATCATTGGGCCCGACGACTCAGATGTGAGGGACGATGCAGACATGCCCGACAACCCGGACAAGCCCGACGACCCGGACGGGCCCGACGACAAGGACAGGCGTGACGATCTAGACAGGTCGGACGAGCCCGACGACCTAGAAGGGCCCGATGACAAGGACAGGCGCGATGATCTAGATAGGTCGGACGACCCGGACGAGCCCGACGACCTGGACGGGCCTGACGACCCGAATAGGAACGATGACCCGGACGAGCCTGATGACACGAACAATCTCGACGATCCAGACGAGCTTGAGGACTCGTACGAGCCAAACTATCCGGACGAGTTGTCGGGCCCATTCGAGTCTCGGGCCCGTCTAGGTCGTCGGGCCTGTTCGGGTCATCGAACGTGTCCAAGTTGTAGGGCTCATTCGAGTCGTCGGGCTCGTTCGGGTCCTCAGGCCCATCCTAGTCGTTGGACCCGTTCGGGTCTTCGAGCCCATCTAGGTGTACGGGCTCGTTTGGGTATTTGGACCCGTCTGGGTATTCATACCTATCTGGGTATTCGGGCCCGTCCGGATTGTCGGGCTCGTCCAGGTCATCGGGCCCGTCCAGGTCTTTGGCCCGTCTAGGTCGTCAGGCCCGTCTTGATCGTCGGGGCCGTTCGGGTCATCGGACCCATCTGGAGCATTGTGCCAATGACCTAGACAGGTTGGACTGGGCCATATTGATGAACTTGACGGCACAATCGTGCAGTATGGGCCATCAGGCCTCTAGATCATCGGGCCACTCAACCTGTTTGGGCTTCCCAGTTGGTCCAGCTCGGGTGGGTCATCGGGTCTAACCAATCTGGTCGTGTAGTTGGGTCTGCCCGACCCATCTGGGTTGTTGAGCATGTTTCCAAATTTATCATGAACTCAAAACATAATTAAGCGTAAAATAAATATTGTTAAAATTAAATTTTTTCTCACAATAAATTCAAATTTTTTTTCCAAACAAGAAATTGAAATGTAAGGTATTTTAATTTTCTTATCCAAACAAGTTATTTAAAAAATGAATGAAATTTAATTACAAACAATTCAAATACAAAACATTTCAATTTTTGAAATGCTCCATCCAATAACAAGGTTAGGATATCATTTACAGCACAAATTCATGAACCTCGAGTGTACCAACATGTTCCTCTGATGTTAGACTCTCTAGGTTCTTAGATGCTTGAACTAGTTTATACAGTTTTAGTTTTACAACTGAATGGATTGAAAGAAAAAGAATTATGATAATAACTACATCAATAATAGAATTAAAAATATATGACAGTTGCATAAATTCAAGTGTCAGTACAAATGGATTTGCTTAATTATTTTTTGGTTGTCTTAGTTTAAAGAAAAACCTTTATATTAAGAGTTAACTCAAACCCAAAAGTTTTTTTCTTGTGAAAAGAAAACAACAAAAAGGGATTTAAATACTACTGTTTGAATGTAATCATATTACATAAAGTACATATTCTTTTGTTCTACAAATTAATATACTATTTTCTTCCACTACGAATACATCAATAAAATTGTGAGGGTAAAAGTTGTTATTCCCTCATTCTTGAATCACATCCAACTCCATAGGACGTCTTGTTGAAATGAGTCTACCAGTAGAAGTGGAAGACGTTGAGTGAAATGGGTTAGGAGGAACAGTTAACTGGTTTTCCTCTGCACTTTCTAACATCTGTATGACAGATTTTATGGATGGTCTGTTCACTGGCTGCCACTGAATGCACCAAAGTCCAACAATTGCTAGTTTCTTTGCAATGTTAACTTCACCTTCATCCTCAACATGGATATGGATATCTCCATCAACCAGGTTATGGATCCAATCCGGGTACAGAACATTAAAATTTTGTGCTGAAGATATGTCCACATTCTTCCTTCCTCCAACCATTTCCAACAACAACATTCCATAACTGTATATATCAGATTTGTAAGACACATTTCCAAAGTTTCTGGAAAAAACTTCTGGCGCAATGTATCCCAAGGTCCCCCTTGCTGCTGTCATGGACACCAAACTTGGATTCTTTGAACACAATTTGGCTAAACCAAAGTCAGAAATTTTGGGGGTGAAGTTTTCATCGAGTAACACATTGTGAGGGTTGATGTCAAAGTGAATAATGGGACGGTCACAACCTTGATGAAGATACTCAATCCCTTTAGCTATGCCAAGAGCAATGTGCTGCAGCTTCTCCCAGCCAAGAAAATGGTCATTGTCCTCCGGTGGAAATATGAAGCTTTGTAGCGAACCGTTTGGAAACAGATTGTAGACAAGAGCACGATGGAGTCCCTCTGCACAAAAACCAAGCAAACGAACCACGTTGATGTGGTGGATTTTTCCCATAATTCCAACTTCATTGATGAAATCGTTCCCATCTCCCTCTGTATTATTGAGGATCTTCACAGCCACGAGAATCTCATTTGAAAGTTTTCCTCTGAACACAGCTCCATGAGCTCCTTCCCCTAACTTTTCTTTAAAACCACCAGTGATTCTTTTTACATCAGCATAGGTAAATCTTGCAGGCTTGTCTGCCCTGTAATCCTCCAGAAACTTATCCACTCTAGCTTGGTCTTCTTCTTTCTTTCTAAAGTGGTGGACCATCTTAAACACTGCAATAACCACCAGCCCCAAAACAATAGAACCTACAATACCATAGGGAGACTGGATTAAACAGAGAGAGAGAAAGAAAATTAGAAACTAGGTCAAGTATAATATGACAGAGTCTGGTCTCACCTGTAGCAATGAAAATAGACTGTTTGGAAATGTGAATTCTTCGTTTGGGACTGGATACACATTCGATTTCCGTTGTGCTGTTGTTCTTCCATTGACATCTTTTGCCTTTTGCTTCGCACTCACCACAATTTGGTTTAGACCATTTCAAATTCAACTGATTCACCCGCAGGACAGATGCCGATACCTGCGAAAAGATGTTGGACATCTTGGAACAAGATGTTAGGTCCAATTCAAGGACGCTTTCGTAAGAGTTAGAAACGTAAGTCGGACAACGAATCATGTCTTGCGAACTAGTGGATATCTGGTCCCTGTTTCTGAGGTGTGGAAGCCCAAGTGAAGAACAATCGAAGAAATTCAAGTAGTATGTTAGTCGTCCATCGGATGAATCAAATTCGTAAGGCGGAATAGTAAAATTGTTGAGGTTTAGAAATTTCTGCGGAAGGCAATTTTCTGGATCTTCCAAGTAAATAATCTGAGATTGGTAGTTTATGTATGTCACACGGAGTTTCAGTGTAGGGTGAACAAGCATGGTCTCATTATTTTCACTACAATATACACACAAACCAGGAGAGTTACATGCATTTTTCATCCCGTGAACGAGTTGGAAGGGAAATCTAATAGGCGGTTGTTGAAACCCACAGTTTTGACTGCTGCTACTTACGATAAGCAAGAACATTAACAGTAGTGTTATCAATAAGGAATCACCTTGGAGAGGTAGCACACTAGACTCCGCCATCCCAGAATTGCAGGTGCTTGTTCTCTTTTGGCAAGATAGGGAAAACGAGAGACAACCAAAATTTATCCTTACACTATTTTATATTTGGATAATGATTAAATGACTAGGAATCCCGTTCGAAACAAAGGATCCAAAAAACGCGGTTTCTCGTCAAAGTCTTCGCCTGTGTTTTAAGTGTTAGTGCAGAATTTTCCAAAGAAAACGTAGTCCCCTAGTCCAAGTCTTCCATCTTAAATGCAAACCTTTTGGAATGCAAGGCCACTCGTCGTGACTATTCAACACACGTATATTGGTAATTTCCACGAACCTTGATATTTTGTGGAGTCTGACAGGGATAGCTGATAGCATGATAACTGATAACAGGATGAATAATAAATTCAATAAATCAATTTTTTATAAGAAAGACTTTCATATAGGTTAAGAAAAGAAATTTTAAGTATAAATCAATATTAAAAACTAATTTATAAAATGCTGTGTGGACTATTCTATATAATATAACATTTGATCTTTTTTAATCAATTTAGAATTTCGAACAACTTTCTCTTATTTCTAAAACGTGTTCATATTTCTTGGATTGTTCATCCATTGTTTAGTAACATTACCCTAATTCGATAAAAGAAAAAGATACATACGTAACCTCCTTGCTTATACAGTTACACCAAACAAAATTCAGTAGGGCGATCTCTGCCTTCATCATTGAGATTCGACGAGAAACGGTATGTGGAGAGAGAGTGCGTTGTTGGTGATTCTGCTGTTTCGACTTCAGCAAATTTGTGCTACTAAGCACTTTGATCATGCGTGTGCCCCTTCTTCCTGTGGCAAAATCACGAACATAACGCATCCATTCCGATTAAACGGTGACCCAGATCACTGCGGCGACAACAGGTATGAGCTCACCTGTGAAAATAACGTTACCGTTTTATCTTTGTACTCCGGAAAATACCATGTGCAGGCCATCAACTACAATAATTTCACAATCCGAGTGGTTGATCCGGGCGTTCGGCAATCAAATTGCTCCTCCATCCCTCGCTATTTCTTGTCTCGATCCAATTTCAGTGATACCTATGATTACATCAACATGGATAAGGATGCATACCAAAGTGGTCAGCGACGAGTATCTGATCAACCTATCTATTTTAATAATAGAAGGTGGAACGTGGTTCGTTCAAATCCGGTTTACGAACATGTAGTTTTCATGAATTGTAACCATTCAGTGAGTGACAATGGTAAGTATGTAGATACTGCTTCGTGCGTGAATTGGCAATCCAAAGGTTATACATATGCTATCGCTGGGGACCTAATATCAGAGGACTTAGAAGTTGGTTGTAATGTAGCACTGGTTACTCCCACATCTTGGTGGGGTTTGCACACACCTCAATATTCGTACAGTGAGATGCACAAGGCACTAGCCTATGGGTTTGAGATTTCGTGGATGAATCGCGCCTGCCAGGACATTTGCGTAAATTCAATGGGTAGCTCCTGCATATTGGACACTTCCGGGAGGGTTGATTGCTCCAACTGCCACAGGTTCCTGTCAATTTTGAGTATATGTGGTAAGGAAGTAAATATATAAATTCTATTATGAATTTCTTGTGACCATTTTTCGAAATTCAACTCAATTCTAGTAATTTAACTAAAATGCTGTGATCTTAACAAAAAAAAAAAAATTAAAATGTGATGTTTCTTAATTAATTTAACTAATTCTTAAAAATGTAATATAGGTGTACAGAAGATGTACAATAATAGTTTTTCTTTAAATGTTTCCTAAAACCCTTTATTATGTAATTATCATTTGAAATATATTCAACGTACATATAATTAAATTTTGTTCCTTATGTTCTGTAGATAATCATTTTTATAGACATTTAACTTCGTAAGATTCTTTTACGTTTAATTAAAGTGATGTTTTTCCTTAATTATTGATTTGAATTGAATAAAACTTATCTCTTTTAATTGTTTTGTGATCAAAGGAAGTCAGAAAATGATATATATTTTGTTTCACTTTCAGATGGCAGGCCAATATGGTACCAGCTTCTATTATATGCAAAAGGTAAGATTTTTATCATCTTAGTTTGTTTACCTTTGCTTCATTTACATACATAATAGCATCAATAAATTTTATTCTTCTCAACTATCATGTTTTTTTTTTTCTTTTTGTTGGATAATTATCATATTCAATTATGCGCTGTAAAAAATTATATATAACTTCGAGTTCATTACCTTTGCTAACAAGAACCAATTACCTTTGCTAACAAGAACCAATTTTTATGCTTCACAACTTTCATATTCTATTTTTTTTTTCGATAACTATCAGATAGAATTACGCACAATGAAAAAACTATATGTAATTTCTAATTCATTATTGATCATGTGATATACTCAATGCACACATGTTAATGGCCAATTATACCGATGAGTATAACGAGTTTTAGGACATCACACTGATGAGTATACAATTACATTAATTAGTCGTAAAATGAGTTTTAGTATATCTATAATTTTTCTATTAAAGTTATAAGTCGTTAAATACATGTATAGGTATGTGTAGATGTGTAAATTCTTGGAACATAACCGTTCGCTGGTATACATATCAATTTTAAACAATGATTCCGTAGCATAATATATATCATTAACAAGATATATGTTATTAAAATATCAAATCTATCCTTAAATTTTGCATAACATTATTTTGACCCTTTCTATAACCGAAAATAATTAAGTTTAGCTTTTATTTTTTACAATCGTTAATCAATTTGGTCCTATAATGTGAGATACTAAATTTATACATAGTATCAATTTAGGAATCTAATTCTTGTGTTTTATTTTAATAAAGTGATATCTTATTCATTGCATCTCATTTTAACATTATAATCAATCAAACAATTATTTATCACACTGTGTATTCACTCAACTAATTTTTTTTTTGCAGATACTATTTATACTGCCTGGATAGGTGAGTTGCTCTACTTCTATATAGTAACCATGCAAAAAGTTTTACTAGAAAAAATGTTAAAATGAATTGGCATTATTATTTACTTTTGATTATATCACAGTCTCTACCACTTTACTTCGTTCCAAATATTAACAATTCATTGCACTTTCATTTCGTTTTCTTACTCATTAGTTATTCAAACATGGTTATTTTTATGATATTAACTTACAGGTCTGGTTGAAACAATAAAAGGACAAAAAGAATTTGATGGTGACGGCAACTATAAATTAGGTTTAATTATTGGACACTATGTTTTACCATCCTTCTTGGCATGCAAACTTTTGTTTGGGGTGATTTCATTTTTCGCACTGTTGATATACAAATGGAAAAGGCGGCATTTATCGATGTACGAAAACATCGAAAATTACTTGGAACATGCCAATTTGATGCCTATTAGATATTCATACAAGGAAATCAAGAAAATGACGGGAGGTTTCAAAGATAAATTGGGTGAAGGAGGATATGGTTCCGTGTTTAAGGGAAAGTTGTCTAGTAGATCTTATGTAGCAATAAAAATGTTAGATAAATCAAAAGGTATTGGACAAGATTTTTTTAATGAAGTTGCAACTATCGGAAAAATATATCATCAAAATATTGTAAAATTAGTTGGATTTTGTGTTGAAGGATCAAAACGTGCTCTTGTTTACGAATTTATGTCAAATGGATCTTTGGATAAAATTATTTTTTCCAAAGATGGAAATATACATTTAAGCTATGATGAAATATATAATATTTCAATTGGAATAGCTCAAGGGATTGCTTATCTTCACCATGGGTGTGAGATGAAAATTCTGCATTTTGATATTAAACCCCACAACATCTTAGTGGATGGAAAGCTCACCCCCAAGGTCTCTGATTTTGGATTGGCAAAATTATATCCAGTAGATAAGAGCATTGTCACAATGACAGGAGTAAGAGGAACCATTGGGTATATGGCTCCAGAATTATTTTATAATAACATTGGAAAAATATCTCACAAGGCTGATGTTTATAGTTTTGGAATGCTTCTGATGGAGATGACAAACAAAAGGAAAAACCTAAATTCTCATGCAGAACATTCAAGTCAACTATATTTTCCCTTTTGGATTTATAGATATATTGGAAAAGAAAAAGATATAGATATTGAAGACGTCAAAGAGGAAGAAAAGGAAGAAGTAAAGAAAATGATTATAGTTGCTCTTTGGTGCATACAGCTGAAACCAAATGATCGTCCCACGATGAGTGAAGTAGTTGAAATGCTTGAAGGAGACATTGAAAACCTGAAAATACCTCCAAAGCCTACTTTATATCCAGACGAAACAATGTCAAGTGACCTAAGCTTCACTGATTCTTCTAATTCTTCCATGTAAATTGCAATAAATCATTTAGTTCTTGATAATTTTGGAAAGGTTCTTAGTGTATGCAATAGGGTTTTGCATATTTGGGTAGTCCTTTTATAGGGTTCAAGAAATATGTTTGTAATAGTTTCTTTGTTTGGTAAGAAACATTGTAATATTTTGAATGAGTGGAACACTTTGCTCAAGTTGCAAAGTAGACTAGATGTAGCTGAGTGAACTAGTATAAACTTGTTCTTTATTCTTCTTGGTTTCTTTGAAATTGCATATACAATTTGTTCTTAGAAGTCATTCGAATTGTAGTTTAAGAATTCAGTTTGATTCCAACAATTAATAACTCTTATAAATGGGGAATATAATATTTTTGTAAAGGTTAGTTTGTTATGGTCTTTCTGGTCATGACACTCTTACAACTATCCCACAACTCTTAGACAAGGTAAATTTTATGGTTTTTCTGGTCATGACACTGCACTAAAACTTCCTCCAAAAGGCATATGTTCTGATCTCGTACTCACTTGTGGCCTAACATAAGTAGTAACAAGACTACATCTAGTAAGCATCGATGATGCATTTTGATCAACTGTTTCACTTACTACAACCCTACATTTTTCTCTTCAGTACTTGAATTCACATTAGTTAGGGGAGGCATGAACCTTGCAGTAGTTGACATATTTGAACTTTGTGTATTTTAAGACATTGTTACTTGCCCACTCTTTAATTTCATACACCCCTTTTATACCCTTTAGTTTAAAACCTATGATGCATTGATACCTCAATTTAAGACATGTATCCGTGTTGGACATGTTTTCGTATCAGATACCTTAAGATACTTTATCAATACTTTTTAACAAAGTATCTAATCTATAAAACAGTAGTACGATTAAGATAACAAAATTTATAATTTTTTTATTTTGACAATGTTAAATACATATGATTTTAATTTGTATTTAGATAATAATAATCATATAGTTATCATATTTCGGAGATTTTTTGTATGATTTTCAATATACATATATCACATATCTAGTGGCGGAGCATAGTTGAGGTAGGGAGGGGCCACGACCCACCCAAACTTTTTCATTCTTTTAATTTTTAATTTTTTTAAAATTATATATGTTTAAAATTTGTTAATTAATTATTTTTAAATTTTTTTAAATATATATCTTTTTAAATTATATAATAGTATATTGAAAAGTTAATAAAAATAAAATTAGGTATTTTTTATTTCTATTATAGAGTATAGCATTTAATGTTAATAAATTGTAAAATATAAAATCAAATATAATAAAGAAAATAAATTATTAAGATAATTTTTATTTTTTATTTTAATTGTCTTTTTAGTTTTTCACATATTGTATTTATCTCTCATCTTTACTTTCATTTTGTTATGTTACGAAGAAACAAAAAAAGTTAAGAAAAAATTTATTATCTCTGTCCTCATTTTTTATATCATCTCATTCCATTCTTAAAAAAGAAAAAAAAAAGTAATTTTCTCAGGTCTCACTTGGTAATGAAATACGTTTAATATTTACCACTATCTTTTTATCTCATGACCCTTTTGTGTGTGTGTGTGTATATATATATATATATATATATATATATATATATATATATATATATATATATATATTTTATGGACAATTTTTAATTGTGACTTGTTTATCATAATTTTTTAGTAATTAAATCTCTTAATTATTGGTTATATTATGATAAAATATTTTTTAGTCTTAAACTTGTTTTTTAAATAGGTATATTAATGAAAAACAAAAGAATAAATTCATTTTTTAAAATTGATAAAAAATGAGTGAAGATTAAAACATGACAATATGGTTACTCATCGCATACATACGATGGATAATCCGTTAGATAATGTAGTTTGTTTTATAGTTATAATTATACTAAAGTATTATTCATTTTCATTGAATGAGTGATAATACTGTTAAATATATAAATTTTAAGTATATTATTTTGGCTCCTCCAGAAATTTTGATCAAGATCCGCCACTGCACATATCGCATCATATTATTTTCAAAATAAACGTATCGGTGTACCAAATACGTGTCATATCTGATACAAGTATCATATTCGTGCATTGTAGTTTAGAACTAGCCCATTTTGTGTCAACTATGTCACCATTGTATGACAAAAATGTTGCATCGAGCGTGCCAATTTATTTCTTGAGTATTTTGTTTCAATCGTTGGATTATCAATATTATTTAAACAAAAATCAACTCGATGTGAGTTTTCTTAGTAGGGTCAATGATAATTGGAATCATCATGTTTTTATTTTATTTATTTTTATGTTTTATTGTTATTTTGTTTTTTGGATTTATTTAATATTTCAAGGTTTAATCAATAAAAGTGAAAAAAAAAACATTTGAGTTATATTATGCAAATAAGTGGAAATCTTAGAGATTTGGGTAGATTATTAACATAATGAATGAAATATTGACTAATCAAAGATTATCAACAATATCAGTTATCCACTAAATTGGTTACTCAAGTTCAAGTCAGAAGAATTAAAGATAATTCGAGAATATAGAATCCCAGAAAATTAAAAAGATAAATCCAACAGGGAATTCCAATACAAAGTCGAGTCAACGTTGCAGACCTAATTTAGTTTCGCGCAATTTGCCCAATGAAGGACCACTCGCCCAACGAATCATGCTTAATTTGCTTAGCGAGTCAGTTCGCCTAATGAGCTATGTGTTTCAGAAAATCTATAAATTGAGGGTTTGATAAAAGTAAAAAACAAACTTGAAGAAAAATAAAATTGATATTTATACACTTGAAGGTAGAAGGACATTCTGAAGGTTAGAGGTATTCAATTCCATCATCAGTCTGGTGTTTAGTATGTCTAAGAGTAACTAACTCCCACATTCACAAGGATTGAGTGTAATGTATTCTTAACTCCCTATGAATTCTTCATTCAATATAATTCTTTTCCATAATTTCTTATATTTTTTTCTTGTTTTAACTGCATAGTCTACGAATTTTGCACATTTTGGAGTACCAGTTGATTCGAAAGATAGTTTAGAAAACTAGATTATGATCTTCAACTTACGTGTTTTAGATATGATGGATATGTGAGAGTACCAACTGATCCAAAAGATAGTTTGGGAAACCTAAGTAGGATAAAAAAGCTATTGATGTCATATGTTGGACAAAGATGTGATCATTGATCATTCTTAAGCATCAACGTATTGGTCATTCTGAAGTTTTTATCTTATATTTTTCTCAATCAAGTAATTTGTTTCCATTGTGCTAATCTCTATTTGATCTTCACATTTAATTCTAAATTTATTTTTATCTAAACAAAAAATATTTTGTTATTCTCACCCTTTATAAGTAACTAACAAATGAATTTAAACCACATTAGTCTTTGTGGAATACAATATCTGGACTTGTGTACTATATTATTTGTATGATGTGAAACACTTGCCAATTCAATAACAACTAGCAAACACTAGTTTTACAGTCTAATCAATTTGTTTAACTTTAATCTTCTACAAACAAGATTAATATGATATACACATTATTTATGTTGTGAAGTAATTTTATTCAGACATTCCAAGAGTTCGTGCATGTAGTCCTACTAACATAACTCAATAACAAATGAAATGTAAAGAACATAAAATTAAATTGCATAAACAAAATTACCAAGGGAGGTAAATGAACTTGTAAAGTAAATCAACGAAAGTGGTGATCTAAATTGCAACAACCAACATTGAATTAGCCATTTTTCTTGTAAAATACAACACAAAATGTATATATTGTTTCCACCGTTTGTCACCCCTTGCAAAAATACAAATAAACCTATTTATACTTTCTCTCGATCTTATGACATATTGTGTGAATCCCTCCTTAAACCTTGATCGATTGTATGAGACATCTTTCTAGGTGTTTTGAATAATTTCTTCCTACTTCATGATGCCCTAAATAGGTGTACTACCAAATGTTAATTAAGGACAATAGTTTATCATATATCTTAAGTGTGAGCTTATCAAACAAAGATACAAGTGTAAGATGTTATTGTGTTTGTTGATATTAAAGGAAACAATTTCCTCTGTCGAATGTTTAGGTACTTTTTTTATAAAATAATTAATCAAAATTACTCAAAATAAAGTTAGTGTTGATTACTTAAGCAAACAATGATAAAACAATAATAAAGAATAATAGATTATCTTAAGCCCTATTTGATTATGAGTGCAAACTAATTAAAATCATTTTGAATCAACTAAAATAATATTTAATTACATTAAATATGTATTAGTTAAAAAAATCACATTTAGAAAAAATTAAAAACAAATAAGTCCTTGATGGATAATTGATTATTGATAAATAAATGTTACAACATGTACCATCTTGGTCGTTTAAGGCCCGACCCGATTTCAGAAGATGGATAAGACATCCCAAAGCCGACCTAAAGTCTATCGGACTAGAAATTAGACCTAAGTCCGTCCTTCTACTAATTTATATTTTATTAAAAGATATTATTGTATAAGAGAGAGGAGATATTTCGTCAGTTAGTTATTATTTTTGTAACGACTTTGCCTATAAATTAAATGTTAACGCCTAGGGTCAAGGGGAACGATTTTCTAGCCTCAGTGCTCTTTATTTCATGTTAGGCCAAAATGGTTCTTTAGATTTTTGTCTTTAGTAAAAGACACTTAGTTTTTTGCAAGAACAATTGGCGCCCACCGCAGGTGATGAAGGATTGACCCCAACCAAGGATGGAGGCACATGCTTAAGAAGACTAAGCATGTTTAGAAAGGAAGTTCACTAATCCTTCATCCCTTTCATTTGTGTTTGTTACTTTTGATTCCCAAAGTTGACTTAGTTGAATCAATTTTAGTTGACTTCTTGACCTTTGACTAGGTTTGACTTGTTGACTATAGTTGACTTGACTTAAGCCAACATGCTAATCTATGTTTATTTGCTTTGTAGGTTAATTAGGAGTAAGAAAGCAATGCTAGGTGGTGCCTGGTGATTGGGGAGCATAAATGATGTGGAGGAGAGAGTAAAGCAAAGGCATAAAGCATAAAGTAAAAGGCATGAAGCAAGTGTACCTATATACCTTTGGTCTCCTTTATTTTTAGCACACTTTGGCCCCTTTTTGGAGACATATGAGACACATTCTTTGTCTCCTTTTGTGCTAGAACGAAATTAGCCTTGCACACACCATAGTTAGGTCTTTTGTCTCTCATTTTTGTAACCTTATTTGACCTAGTTTCTAAAAGCTAGGGTAAGTTTTTTGTAGAGACATCCTTAGGTATCTTTTATTTGCTTAGAGGCCCCTAAACTCTTCTATATAAGGGGTGCTCCTAGACATGTAAAAGGGTTGAACATTTTGAAGTAAAAACACTCTTGTGTCTCAACCATTTGTGAGAGTTTCCTCCCTTGGGAGTGAATACTTTTAAGCCTTATCTTGCATAGCAAGTGGCGACACACATCCACTCATCTTCAAGGTTGCCATGGCTTCTAGCCTAGCCTTGCAGTGGCGTGCTTCTCACATTTTTACCATTCCTTTCCTTTCCATTTTATGTTCTCTTCTTCCTTTAATTGTTTTTGGGTTTCTATGGTTTATGTGCTTTGCATTTCCTTTTTGTTTTTGAATCAACCCATCATCTTCTTCTCTTGAGCTTTGTGAAAGGAACCTTCACATCTAGATAGCATGCTATCTTAATGTCCACTAGGGATTTCACTTAGCTTTTTTAATCAACTCACACCATATTCAATAATCTTAAAAAGGAAAAAGATAATCCTACATCAGTGAGGCTCGATAAAACTTGTTCCTAGTCCCAGTCACAAAACATAAACTTCAAACATTGTTACACATCCAACCATAAACTTTCCTTGAACACTGTACTGGACCTGGTCAACTTAACCATATAAATGACAACCCTTACATATATGCCGGAAACAACCCAAGTACACAACTTGGGCCGGCATGGACTTAAACTCGTAACTGAACGAAGGCTAAACTAACAACAGAACGACCAACCTAGGATAGTGTGCGGGCAATGACGACATCCGACAAGTTGAAAAGTAAACGGATCAGACCGCCCCTAAAGACTTAGCAAAATGAAATTCCTTCTGCCATCCAATGAGCCCACAATAGTCGAACTAAGGGCCTAGGCTAAGGCCCAGGCCCACTTACAACCCAAACTAAGGCCCAAACCAAGGCCCGACCCATGCCATAACCAGACATAATTAATACTCTATAAATACACGTGGACCCCATTAATTAAAGGTATGCATTCATTAATCACTGATTTGACCTTTTGAGAGTTTTGACTCACTTGAGCTTCGGAGTCCCTTCTGCAGGTAATCCCTCCTGGGTCCAAACCGACATGTACCAACCGGGAAGAGGCCAACTGAGGACATAGCGGACTACATGGGTAAGGTGATGCTTGTGCCTAACTTACCTTGTTTGTTCTCTACAGGAACAAACACAATTCAATCGTGTTTCCTTTGTCGTATATCATTTTCAATTTGTTTTCCTCACCGCTTTCGAAGGACATCAACAATAATGGCAGGGTTTCCATCCTTAATGCCTATCTAATGGCTTTCGAGACCCTGATCTCGCATCTGCACCATCACTCTCTCTGTCACCGTCAACATGAATCCCTTCACAAAGCGACCTTTGCGGAGTCAGCTCGAGACTCATTTTTTCGGCACCGACTACCTCATTTATCATGACCACAAGCGTCAACCGTTGGGTCCTCGCAGTAGATCCTCTCGTTGTTGTGCCACGAGGTTGTTGTACGAACACCATCACACAGAGAAGAAGAACAATCAATAATCTGAAGAAAAAAGACCGAATCTAGTAGGACAAAAAGTTCAATGATGGAGAGAGAAAAAAAATGAAAAGGTGTGGTATCATGAAAAGGGTGGTCATAGATGCTTGTCTTGAAAGTGTCCTCATCATCATTGGAATCTCGAATAGCTTCGACAATTCGTGCTCCCCTTAGAAAATGTTGTTTTTCGCAAGTGCGGGCAACCCCATTACTAAGACGAGTGTTGAGTGCACAAAGATATGTTTAATTCATCCCCTATTCTTGTATTTTTCGACATTGAATGTTATGTGACATTTTGGCTATTTGGTTTAATGGGTTTTACTTGCAAGTGATTGTGTTTGGGTATAGAAAGGGAATCTAATTCAATATAATGTTTCTTGTCATATGTTATCGTGACCTAACTACCACCAAGAATTCACTAGTGCATTTTGGTCTTTTTAAATCACCCTATATGACCCAATTTTCGCGCAAACGAGGCATATAAAGACACAATGACATTTTTGCAATTTAAGTAAACGTTTCTACCTTGTTTAACACTACAACTGAGGCAAAATAGATTTCATGCCTCAATTACAATCCCAACCGAGGCAAATGTCTCCCAAAAATTTTTAAACTTCCCGTTGTTTTGAAGTTTTAAATTCATCACATAGTTTTATGCCTTGGGTCCCGCTTAACCGAGGCATAAAATGCTTTCTGCTTTGGTTGCATTTCACCTGAAGCCGTTAGGTTGGAGTATATTTCCAAAATGCATTATTTTTTTACTATTTTATGAGCGAATATGCCTTGATCCAACTTTTACGAGCGATTTTTTATGCCTCGATTTCGAATTAACCGAGGCAATAAAGCTTCTTAGGGTTAAAAAACCCAAATCAGATCATTGTTGGGCGTCTTCTTCCCCTTTGTTTTGTAGAACCAACATAGTTCTTCATTTTGCAGCTCGCCACCACTTGTTTCATCCCTCCACCGCTAGTGCACTATCAAACAAGTCGTTGCAGCGTTGCCTCTATTATCGTCACTAAATCTTGCCCCTTTGTACGACTCATTTTTACGTTTTGGTTCCTTTTTTGTTTCGCCTCCATTTTTTTTTTGCGTTTTTTGGTATGTTCTTGAGTTTGTAATCTTGAATTTAAGATTATAATGATTTATCATAGAAATTGGGTTTGTATTTTGATAGAAATTGAGTTTGTAAACTTTTTTTAGCTTGTAAATATGAGATTGTTGATGAATGAAAATACTTTGCTTTTAAAGATGGGATTGATGATGATGAACTATACAATATACTTTGATTTCTTTTCGAAATTATAAAAAATTATGGTATACGAAAAATTATCAATTTTGCTTGCTTTTCCTAATTTTGTAAGTTAGTTTGGATCATTGGATAGAGTACGCATCAATTTCATTGGAGTTTACTTTAAATTTTTGTTTACTGTTGCCCTCAGTTGTGGGACTATGGGTACGATTGTATTCTCCTCCATTGTTGCTCACGTTTCAAACTCCCAAATTCTTAATTTTACTTTGAGCCTATAATTTGTTAGTATACTATTTATTTTTTGTATGTTTATTTAATTATACACACTTAAATAAATTGATTTATTTTGTTTAATTTGAGATCGTGGTTGCATTGAGTTAGCTTTAGTTTCTTGTTTGAGATTGAATATGAAAATTATTTACTATCTCCAAGTTTGTTTTTCTTTTTGAAAGATGTATTTGTTTTTAAAAGAAGACAATACTAATAATTTAAATGTATTCAATCTTGATCTGTCTGGTTGGACAATTTAAGAAGATTAATCACTTTTTAATAAAAAGAAGTACTAATATTTTAATATACATATCTTAATATTCATGAATATTTGTTAACTATGTTTTGTATTTATCTTTTGGTGCATATTTGATTGTGGTTAATAATCACTTTCATTTCTTGTAACCTAAAGACCAATGAGGAATGTTGGAAATATTTCGTGAAATTTTAGATATGTGTTTTAAAATTAATATGTACCAATAAACTAAAAAGAATGAATCTTCTTGAATTGGATACGGTCACACCTTGAATTCAAAAGCAAGGTGATCATTATGTTAAAGATTACCAAAATTGTTCACACAATTTCAGTGTATATATATATATATATATATATATATATATATATATATATATATATATATATATATATGGTGGATCGAGAAAGGAGTAGAAGAATTTGCGCAATGTAATGAGGGTAGAAGTGTTGGTGAAGTGAAGTTTAGATGTCCTTGTGTGAACTGTTTGAATGTGAAAAAGTTGAATACAACCAAAATTAAGGAACACCATATATGTGATGGTTTCCTTCAAGTTATACAATATGGACATGGCACAGTGAATTAATACACTTCCAAACTGTCTCTCGAATTGAAAATGTTGTGGATTCCACTATGGAAGATCAACTTGAAGAAGATAAATTAGAAGACATGATCTGTGATGTTGGCACTGAAGCTTTTGCCCAAGCTCATGGGTACAAGCAATGTCTACTAATGCGAGAACTCCGTTGTACATTGGTTCAAATAAGAAATCATATAAAATGAGCCCTTAAAAGAAAGAATCAATATTCTTTGACCTTCCATGCTGTCACCGCCTCTTCCATTATTTCTCCTACACATGCCATGGTTGCTTCTGCTACTACCTATTCCCCTCCAACCATATGGATTCTAGATTTTGGTGCATCATTTCATGTTACCAATGACTCCAAGAATATTCAACAACTTCAGCCCTTTGATGGCCCTGACAACATTTTTGTAGGCAATGGTGAAGGTTTGCTAGTTTATGCTTTTGGATCATCTACTCTTTCTCCCTTATCTCATCCTTCTGCGTTATTTAATCTTCATCAATTACTCCTTCTCCAGTCTATTACAACAAATCTTCTTTTTGTCCATAAATTTTCTTAGCATAACAAAGTTTATTTTGAATTTTTTCCCCATTGTTGTAATGTGAAATCTCAGGTCACTCGTGAAGTCCTTCTTCGTGGTCATGTTGGTGTGGATGGGCCCTACTATTTTCCAATCTTCATTGTTCTTCTAGTCCTCCTACATCTTTTCTTCCACTACCTCCTCAACTCCTTCACATGTTTTTTCTGCTCTCACCATTACATCTTCTCTAGACAGTTTCAATATATGGCATTTTAGACTATGTCATCCTTATGTTGATGTATTAAAACTTGTTCTTAGTCGTTGTAATATTTCACTTCATAATAAAGAGTTAGATTTATGCTCGTCTTGTTGTATAGGCAAGTCTCATAGGTTGCCTTTTTCTTCTTCATCTACTATTTATACGAAACCACTACAATTAGTTTTTAGTGACTTATGGGGACCCTTTCATGTTGCTTCTACTTTTGGTTGTGTATATTACATTTCATTTGTAGATGGATACTCTCATTTCACATGGTTTTATCCTATTAAATCCAAGTTTGCAACTTTTCCTATATTTTAACACTTTAAGGCTAATGCCGAACTTCAATTTGGTGCTCAAATTAAATGTCTTCAACCTGATTAGGGTGGTGATTTTAGGTCTTTTCGCTCTATTTTAGCCACTCATGGGATCTCTCACCGTCTCATTTGTCCACACACTCATCATCAAAATGGGGTGGTAGAGTGTAAACATTGTCACATCACTAACTTAGGCCTTACACTCTTATCACATGCCTTTCTTCCATTAAAATTTTGGGACTATACTTTTCATGTTGCGGTTTATTTAATTAATAGGTTACCTAGTGCCTCTCTTTAGTTTCAAGTCCCTTACAATGTCTTATACCAACATTCTCCTGATTACAGTTCATTAAGGGTCTTTGTTTGTTCATGTTTTTCTCACCTTCGTTCTTATCGGTCACACAAACTTGATTTTCGATTAGAGGAATGTGTCTTCCTAGGGTATTCTTCTACTCATAAAAGGTTATCTATAAGACCACAAAAATTTAAGTAAATAAATAAATATTTATTTAATAAAAGTGAGGTAAGGAAGCTATAAAGTAATTAATGTGAAGAGTTATGACAAAGGCACAATGGTACCTTAAGTGGTTAGACATGCTTGGTGCTTTGAGAGGACTTAGGTTCGAGTCTTATGTATGCCATTAGTGTGATGTTTTAATTATTTAATTTATTGTGGGTGCATATATGAACACATGGGATGATGTGTGTGTGCATGATATGTCATGAAACATGTGATGGCTTGATGGATGTGAGTTCAAACCTTAGCTAGTGTGAAATAGTCCTTTTTATGCTTGGATTATTTTTGGCTACATTGGTAAGTGATCAAGAAACCCTAGCTTCCCAAAATGTGGGAATATTTAAAATTTGTTCCAGACGCAAAAATTTAAATTAACCAATCCATAAATGTACTATCATTTGCTCTTGTGTGACAAGTCACACGATGATCGCCAAACACAAGTAGGAAGGGTAAGCTCATACAATATAAACATACAAACTAATAAAATAGAGACTCCCCCGAGATATTTTATTCAATTAAATGCTTAAACTTGAAACTCCTAACCCAAGCACACCATACAAATACTTGATCACCCGAGCTACTTTATTCAATTAAATGATTCAACTTGAAACTACTAACCCCGGCACATTATACAAATACTTGACCATGGAACCAGGATATATCATGCTTCCACGAACCTGGCCGCTCATGGTCCAACTCTATGGACCTCTCCGCCCGTAGTCCAACACGCGTGATCTAACCAACTATGAACCTCCTTGCTCGCAGCAACCCTCAAGTGTGATCACGGAACATACGAACCTCCCCGCTCGTATCCTCACACGAGAGCATAATTAATATGAACCTTCTCGCTCATATTAATCACACACAAAATGCAAGCAAAAGAGCACAGTGCCCTTTATGCTAGGGCCTACCGTTTCCTAAATGCCGCCAAGCGAAATCCCACCACAGATCGCTTGGCGAAAACCTCTCGCCACAACACACCAGGCAGAATCCAGACCTACTGATTTAAGGCTATTACCTAGCGGGTCACTTTTCAACTCTAGGTGCCACGTGGTCCAAGGACTTGCTTGATACTTCTATCGTTTAATGGCATTCCCTATGCCGCCAAGCACTATAGCAGTAATGACCTGTTGCTGGTTTAGCACCCCAAAACATGTTTTGTTTCCCCAAACAGTCAAGTCATTTAACCAGATTACTTATTCAAGTGTATACTTTGCATCAGATATCACAATTACCATTCCACACAACATAACTCCATGTCATATAAATGTACATACTTGCATTCATGTAAATTCATGCGTACTAAAATTGATCAATATTGAACAATGCACATATGATTTAAAATAACACAACAATCACTCCTGCCTATGATCAGTGAAGTACAAAGTCCAAGATACCTCAAACATACTCAATGTTACCTGCTTCACAGACAGCTCTACAACGACCCCTATTTTATTCACAGGTACTATGCCTAGCCAATATTTAGCATTTATAGATAACCATTCAATCATACATAAAACCCACATCCCAAGCAATTTCCCCATTTTCACATATACGCAATATGTAGAAAATAACTTAACACCCCCATATGACAAAAAACGTGTCCAAATAGCCAAAGACTGCAAATGTCGTTGCTGCAACATCTATCGCCTGGCGATGCATACTCGCCGTCAGGCGGCACATCATATTCTAGGCAGAACCCAGTTTTTTTCTCTGCACCCACGAGGAACCTTAATCTCCCAAATCTCATTTTAGTCCAACAACGCACAAACTCACACCAATTTAATTTACTCCATGCATTTACATCCAGTAAAATAATCCATTCACAATTTCATCTTGATTATACTCCCAAAATCATAACATTAATTCAGCTTCAAGCCCAAACAAGACCCCCATCATGTTGGCACACCCATTCATTCATCTAGTCTCATAAAACACCATAGTAATAAACAATGATATGATTTTATCCGTTCAAAACACGCACAGAGAACCTTACCAAAGGTGCAAATATCCTAGACTCCATAAAATGTAGAAAATTGAACAAATGTTTGCATCGCTTGACGGAATCACCCTTGGCAGTTCATCTCGAAAATCCAAAAATGGGTTCAGCACTCATGCATCGCCTGGCAGGCCTTCAAAGGGGATAACTACTAAGAATATGTCTAATTTCTGTATGACAATGGCTTTATTTTCACAAGTAGAATCATAAAATGTAGAAGAAGCTCTTCAAGATTATCAATGGTGCATTGCAATGCAAGAAGAGCTAAATTAGTTTGAAAGGAATGAAGTTTAGGAATTGATTCGTAAAGATGAATCACATCAAGTGATAGAAACAAGTTGGATGAAGATGGGAACATTAGTAAGAACAAAGCCAAACTTATGGAAAAATGATACAGAGAAGAAGATGGCATAGATTATGATGAAACATATGCTCTAGTTGCGAGGTTAGATGATATACGTTTACTTGTTGCCTATGCTTCTCTTATGAAATTTAAACTTTATCAAATGGATTTTAAGAGTGCTTTTCTAAATGGATATATAAAAGAAGATGTGTATGATCAACAACCTCTTGGTTTTGAAGATTATAAAATTCCTAATCTCATTCATAAATTAAAGAAAACACTTTATGGATTGAAACAAACACCTAGATCTTGGTATGAACGATTAAGCAAGTTTTTGTTAGAAAATGATTTTAAAAGGGGAAAAATTGATTTAATCTATTTATCAAAGGAGTACGAGAACATATTTTGCTGGTTCAAATTTATGTAAATGACATAATTTTTGGATTTATTGATATTTCTGTGTGGAGGATTTGCATGTATAATGCAAGGAAAGTTTGAAATGTCAATGATGTAAGAATTGACATTCTTCCTGGGACTGCAAATTAAGCAAATGGAAAATGGAATCTTCATATCATAGTCCAAGTACTGTAAAAAGGTACTTAAGAAATGTGGAATGGATATTGCTAAGGAAGCAAGTACTTCTATGGGAACATTCTATTATTTGGATAAAGATGAATCAGGTATCAAACCTTGTTTAGAGGTAAAATAGCTTATCTGCTATATCTTACTACAAGTAGGCCTTATATTATACAAGTTGTGTGTGCATGTTCTAGATTTCAGGTTAAATCTAAATAATCACATCATATTGCAGTAAAAAGAATTTTAAAATCCTTAAAAGGAACTGCTTGTTTTGGACTCTGACATCCATCAGAAGCTTCCCCTAGCTTAATAGGTTATTCTGATGTTGACTATGGTGGTTATAAAATTGATAGAAAAAGTACTAGTGGTACTTGTCATCTTTTAGGATGTTCACTAGTTTCTTAGCATTCGAAGAAACAAGCTTGTTTGGCTTTATCAAGCACTGCAACTGAATACGTTGTTGCAGACAATTGTTATGCTTAGATTCTATGGATGAAACAACAATTAGAGGATTATAATATGTATGTAATCATATACCTCTAAAATGTGATAATACAAGTGCAATAAATCTAACTAAAAATCCCATAATCCACTCCAAAACAAAGCACATAGAAATTAGACATCATTTCTTGAGGGATCATATAAGTAAAGGAAATTGTATGATAGAATATGTAGACACTAAGAATCAATTAGCCAATATATTCACCAAACCTCTTGCTAAAGATATATTTTTTGAACTTAGGAGGGATTTTGGGATATTAGAAGTGTCTTAAAAGAGCTAAAGCTTGAATTATCTCAATTTCTAAAAAATAGCACACAAATAATCGATCATGACAAGGATAATCAAGTATCCATTTTCGCAATAAAATTGCAAAACCTACAGGAATAATCGATTATCGTTGTTCCTGAGTGAATGTACAAGCGGTCTGGCGCTAAGCGTTGATTTCTGAGCATTGAGTGTCCATTTTTATGAGAGGTTTGGCGCTGAGCGCTATTTTCTGGCATTGGGCACCATTGATTTTTCTAGTCAATGCAGTTTTTGTATAATTGGATTTCGCGATTCGTTAACCGTTAGATTAAGCTAAAATTTTGACAACTGATCCATAACATGTTGTTCTTTAGTTTGAACATTGTGATCTTAGTTTGGAGGTCTGTAGTTGGAGTTATATGTTACGCATGATTGCTGGTTTTTCGTGGTTGCATTGAGTCGATATTTTGTTATGATAAATTGTTATAGGCTCTGTTTACATTATATAGGATGTTGGGCATGATGATTGATGTATGTTAAATACAATGATAAGGATTGTGTGATGTCAATGTGTTGTGATACAGTTGATGATGAGGCCTTGATGTGCCTGTGTGTTATCATGAATGCGTATAATTGTGTGATTGTTGATTCATGTGTGTCATGATGAGAATTATGTGTGCATATGTATGGAATGCTATGGTGTGGCATAATGTGATGAGATCTTGCATGAATGAGTATACTTATATGGTGGGACAATATGAATTTTCTGATAGTCATAAAGCCAGGATGGTTTCTTTACCTAGAGGACTTTGTCGAGTCAAGGTAAAAGGGTTTCGTTCCTTCATAAGTGTTTAGCATGAGCTTAGCAAGAGTGCTCTTGATGTAGGATTATCTTGTTCCTTTTAGAAGATTAATGAATATGGTGATGATTGATTAAGAAAATCAAGAAAATCCCCACGGGACATAAAGATAGCAAACTATCTAGATGTGAAGGTTCCTTTCCAAGGTTCTAGAGAAGAGAAGAATGGATTGATTCAAAAACAATAAGAGTGGACAACACATAACAAAAAAGTAAAACCCAAGTCACACACACAAAAGAAGAAGAAAACATAAAATTGAAAGGAAAGGAATGATAAAATGCGAGAAGCACGCAACTACAAGACTAGGCTAGAAGAAGCCATGGCAACCTTGAAGATGAGTGGATGTGTGCCGCCACTTGAATCAAGATTCAAGATAAGGCTTAAAAGCATTTACTCTCTAGGGAGGAAAACTCTCACAATGGTTGATACACAAAGGTGTTTAATTTCTCCAAAATTTTCAACCCTTGTACAAGTGTTAGATGTCCCCTTAAATAAACAAGTCTAGGGGCCCCTTAGCAAAACAACAAAGTAGAATAGTTACAAAAGAAACCTAGCATGTTCTAGTAAGTAGGTAAACATAGGGTGCACATGGGTGAAATCTCGGCCAAGCCATCTAGGTGGCAAGTCTTCATGGACAAGGCTCCCAAAGGAGGGTTCTAGAACTTTCTAAAAGTCTTGGTGTCCAAGGCATGTGGGCCGCCCCCGTCTAGATGCTTATAAAAAGTCTTGCTCCTTCTCTCTCTTCCTTAGGGCGCCAAGTGTCTCATATGTGGTCCTCCCCCTTTCTTATTCCTACAAAAGCAAATTAAGGAATTATTAGCATGTTGGTTTAAGGTTAAGCTAATCTTGGGTCAACAAGTCAACCCTTAAGTCAAGGTCAAGAAGTCAACTCAAAAATAGTCAACCACAACCAACTTCAAGAAATTGAAACTAGAGAAATGCAAAATAGAGATAGAGAGGATAATGCCTTCCCTTTTGTCATACTACTAGTGATCCTCCTAGGGTTGGCCTCCTTGGAACTTGATGAGGTGATCACATCTTCATCACCCTCCCCTTCTTGAAGAGAATTCGACCACGAATTCTTAAGTCTTATATCAAAATGAGAGATATCACTTACATTGAAAGAGTTGCTTACATTGTAACTTGAAGGCAAATCCAACTCATAGGCATTATTTTTTATCCTCTTGAGGATTTGGAAAGGTCCATCTCCTATTGGAAGAAGTTTAGACTTCCTTTGAGTAGGAAATATTTCCTTCCTCAAATGAAGCCACACCCAAACCCTTCCTTGAAAAGGACTTCTTTCCTTCCCTTGTTGCCTACTTCTTGATACTTCATCACTTTCCTTTCAATGGCTTCCTTGACTTGTGTGTGCAAGTCTTGGATCATTGTAGCCTTTGCCTCCCCATCTTGGCAAGTCCATGCCACTTGAGTGGAAGTGGAAGAAGATCAAGAGGAGTTAAAGGGTTAAAACCATACACTATTTCAAAGGGAGAATAAGAGGTGGTAGAGTGCATAACCCTATTGTATGCAAACTCTACATGGGGAAGAAGCTCCTCCCATTCCCTAGTGTTGTGGACTATCATGCACCTTAATAGTTGACCCAAAGTCCTATTGACCACCTTGGTTTGACCATCACTTTGAGGGTGACAAGTGGTGGAAAAGAGGAGTTGGGTTCCAAGTTTTCCCCACAAGGTCCTCCAAAAATGGCTCAAGAATTTTGTGTATCTATGACTTACAATGGTCTTAGGTTGGCCATGAAGTCTCACTACTTCCTTGAAAAAGAGATTGGCAATGTGTGTTGCATCATCAACTTTGTGGCATGGAATAAAATGGGCCATTTTAGAAAATCTATCCACTACCACAAAGATGGAATCCTTACCCTTTCTAGTCCTTGGGAGCCCTAAAAGAAAATCCATTGAAATGTCTACCCAAGGCTTGGAAGGGATGGGCAAGGGAATGCAGAGACCATGAGGTTGAACCTTGGATTTGGCTTTTAAACACGCTATGCAAGAATTGCAATGCCTATCCACATGTTTGCGTATGTGAGACCAATAGAAGTGTTCTTTGAGGACTTCAAGAGTTTTGTTAATCCCAAATTGACCCATTAAGCCTCCCTGGTGTGCTTCTCTTATGAGTGATACCCTCAGAGAACCTTGGAGAATGCAAAGCCTTTTATCTTTAAAGAGATATTGGTTGGAAAGATAAAAGTCTTTGCTTCCCCCTTGGTGGCATTCACCATATATAAAAGCGAAATCATCATACTTTTCATACAACTCCTTAATATGATCAAAGCTAAGAAATTTGGTTTCAAGCATGGAAATGAGAGTGTGCCTTCTTGAAAGCACATCCACCACAATATTGGCCTTTCCTTGTTTGTGTTTGGTCATATAAGGAAATTACTCTAGGAATTCTACCCACCTTACATGTCCTTTGTTGAGTTTGCCTTGGCTTTTCAAAAACTTAAGAGCTTCATGATCACTATGGATCATAAATTTCTTAGATAGAAGATAATGTTGGCATGTTTGCAAGGTCCTCACAAGAGCATAAAGCTATTTATCATAGGTAGAATAGTTTAGATGACTTCCTTTGAGTTTTTCACTAAAGTAGGCTATGGGATGACCCTCTTGAAGGAGCACAACCCCAATGCCCACATTAGAGGCATCACACTCTATTTCAAAGGTTTTGGAAAAGTTGGGGAGGACTAGGAGTGGTGCTTTGATCAATTTCTCTTTTAATGTTTCAAAGGCCTTTGTTTGATCAACACCCCACTTGAAATCAACTCCCTTCTTTACCAACTCATTCAAGGGTGCGGCTATGGTGCTAAAATTAGGTACAAATCTCCTATAAAAGCTAGCCAACCCATGAAAGGACCTTAGTTCACTAACATTCCTAGGTGTGGGCCAATCTTTGATGGCCATGACTTTCTCTTGATCCACATAGACCCCATGTTGGCTAATTTTGAACCCAAGGAATATCACATGATCCATGCCAAAAATGAATTTCTCCATGTTGGCAAACAAAGATTGCTTCCTTAGGATCCTTAGCACATTCCTTAAGTGTTGAAGATGCTCTTCTCTAGACATACTATAGATAAGTATGTCATCAAAATAGACCACAACAAATTTGCCTAAGTAGGGTCTAAGCACATGATGCATGAGCCTCATGAAAGTGCTTGGTGCATTAGTCAAGCCAAAGGGTATGACTAGTCATTCATACAACCCAAACTTGGTCTTGAAGGAGGTCTTCCACTCATCTCCTTCCTTGATTCTTATTTGGTTGTAACCACTCTTCAAATCTATCTTTGAAAAGATGGTTGCACCATGAAGCTCATCAAGCAAGTCATCTAACCTAGGGATGAGGTGCCTATATTTGATGTTGATGTTGTTGATGGCCCTACAATCTATAAACATTCTCCATGTTCCATCCTTCTTTGGAACTAGGATCACGGGCATAACATAAGGACTCATACTATGTTGCACCCACCCCTTTTCTAACAAATCATTGACTTGTTTTTTAATTGCTTTGGCCTCCACAGGATTGGTCCTATAGGCCGGCCTATTTTGTAAAGATGATCCTTGGATGAAGTCAATTTAATGTTCTATACCTCTTAGAGCTGAAAATCCCTTTGGGGGATCTTGGAACACATACTTGAATTCATCTAAGACTATAGACAAGTCTTGAGGACACTTAAGAGGAGGGTTTTGAAAGGAAGGAGAAGACTCACTTTGATAAGCAAGAAAAACTTATTTTTGAGAATGCATTACCTTTTTAGCTCCTTTGAAGGAGATCAAGCTCTTTTTTGCTTCCTTGGTGTGCGCCATTAGTTGTGCCTTCTCTTCCTTTCTTTTCTCAAACATTTGTTTTTGGTCATCACATACTTCTTTGGGGGATAAAGGTACTAATGTGATCCTTTTGCCTTAGAATTTAAAAGAAAATTTATTGGAATGGCCATCATGAAAAGCTTTTTTGTCAAATTGCCATGGCCTCTTCCAAGAAGTATGTGAGTTGCTTCCATGGGCACTAAGTCACATAAAACATTATCCTTATAATTCCCAACAGAGAAAGTGATGAGTGCTTATTTATCCACATTAATTTCACCGTTTTCACTTAACCAAGATAGTTTATAGGGCTTGGATCAGGGATGATGTCCAAGCCAAGCTTGTCCACTACCTTTGTGTTGGCCACATTAACACAACTTCCACCATCAATAATGAGGGAGCAAGTCTTTTTGTTGATAAGGCACCTTGTATGGAAAATATTTTCCCTTTGAGATTCAAATTCCTTTGGGACTTGGCCCAACATGCGCCTCACAACTAAAAGACCTCCTTCATGAGGTTTGATCTCATCTTCACTTGATATTGCACTTGGTGCCTTCTTTCTCCACCCCCTTCGAGCCTTCTTCTTCTTTCCTCACTTCCATAGGAGTCCACGAACGGAGATCGTCTCCTCACCCTTCTTTCCTCTCTTTGTTGGATTTGTTGATGTTGTTGCACTTGTTGAATTTGTTGTTACACTTGTTGAATTTGTTGCATTTGTTATTGCATGTAAATTTAAAAGGCTCTCCCTTATTGTTCCTTATCTTTTTGCCTCTTAAGCTCCATTTGTTGTAGGAGGCTAGTGACATCAATGATGGTCCCTTTATGTGCCACGGGATTCACCACTTCAGGTGAGTAGGGAGAAGCTGAACCTTCTCCCTCCTTTACATCCTCCAAAACTAGACTCAAATCCATGCTTCGCTACAAAACAACTCCAAAATCCCGAGACAAGCAAAGAACTTGGTTGGCAAATGATAAGAAACCCGTGACCAAGTGTGGTCAAAATAAACAACCCAAGTGTTTTGTTCGCACTCCCAAACCCCACACGACAAGGTTAGACTCAAATTCCACAAAAAAGGAGTGAAATGCTTTCAAAGTTTTTGGAAACCTTTTCAAGACAAGTTCAAGTGGCTCGACCACTACACTCAAAGGAAAGCAAAGGAAGAAAACTACTAAGACAAAACAAAGAACCTAAAGACAAGCAATAAAAGTTCTTAAAGCCAAGAAAGCTAAACTCTAAGGAAAGGATATCGAGGTAACAAAAATTTAAATCAAAACAAGCAAGAAAAGCACATGAAAAGACTCTATTGGAAAAATACTTGAACAATGCATCACCAAGTCTCAAATCATGCATACATTAACAAAGATCATAACCAAGTTTAAGCATGGAACTAATTAGTCAATATCACCCAACACTCAAATATGAAAACTAGTAGCATAACACTTAGTGAAAACATAATTTTGGTTCATCAAAGAGCCATATTGCTCTCGGTAAGATTGTAAAAGTGTACCAAAATTTTCTTCTTTGAAAAACTAGTTTCACAAAATGAAGAGAAAGGTGTTTTGGGTGGCCTGGACACTTAGTTCCCAAATTTTTAGGCCAAAATCAAGTTCAAGGAGCATACATCCAACAAGACATAGCGTGAATGCAATCAAATACTTGGAATAACAAGAACAAGAAAACTTCAAGCTAACATATGACATATGACTCACGCAAAAGTTAGGCACATTTAAAGACTCAACATGACATACATAAAGACACAAACATGTAGCTATCATGCATTTAAACTCATGGATTTGAGGCTCAAAGACTAAGCATCCCAAGACATGTTATCCAACCACATTTAGGAGCTTAAAGAGGTGCAAAAACCATATCCAAACTACCACAACAAAACCTGAAAACGCTGATTCACATATTCTTGGCAGATCTGACCTTTGCTCACTAATTTGATCATAAATCTCTCCACAGAACTCCAAATGCATTCATTCTTTTTTTGTTGCAAGCTAGACTCACATGGATTTCTTTTGATATAAAGAACATTACTTTTGGACCACTAAGCTAGATGCAGTAGTTTTCCAAGGACGCACACATTGCTGCCAACACTGTTTTGTTATATGGATCACACAAAGATAGCTACACAAGACAAGGTTAGAACATGAAAACACCATATTCAAGGACAACCAAAGCTCTAGATACCTAATGATGTAGGATTATCTTGTTCCTTTTAGGGATTAATGAATATGTTGATGATTGATTAAGAAAACCAAGTAAATCCCCATTAGACATTAAGATAGCAAACTATCTAGATGTGAAGGTTCCTTTCAAGGTTCTAGAGAAGAGAAGAATGGATTGATTAAGAAACAAATAAGAGTGGACAACACATAAAGAAAAAGTAAAACCCAAGTCACACACACAAAAGAAGAAGAAAGCATAAAATGGAAAGGAAAGGAATGATAAAAATGTGAGAAGCACGCCACTACAAGACTAGGCTAGAAGAAGCCATGGTAACCTTGAAGATGAGTGGATGTGCGCCTCCACTTGAATCAAGATTCAAGATAAGGCTTAAAAACATTCACTCCCTAGGGAGGAAGACTCTCACAATGGTTGATACACAAAGGTGTTTAATTTCTCCAAAATATTCAATCCTTGTACAAGTGTTAGAGGTTCCCTTAAATAGACAAGTCTAGGGGCCCCTTAGCAAAACAACAAAGTAGAAAGGTTACAAAAGAAAGCTAGCTTGTTCTAGAAAGTAGGTAAACATAGGGTGCACATGGGTGAAATCTCGGCCAAGCCATCTAGGTGGCAAGTCTTCATGGCCAAGGCTCCCAAAGGAGGGTTCTAGAACTTTCTAAAAGTCTTGGTGTCCATGGCATGTGGGTCGCCCCTTTCTAGATGCTTCTAGAAAGTCTTGCTCCTTCTCTCTCTTCCTTAGGATGCCTAGTGTCTCCTATGTGGTCCTCCCCCTTTCTTATTCCTACAAAAGCAAATTAAGGAATTATTAGCATGTTGGCTTAAGGTTAAGCTAATCTTGGGTCAACAAGTCAACCCTTAAGTCAAGGTTAACAAGTCAACTCAAAAATAGTTATCCACAACTAACTTCAAGAAATTGAAACTAGAGAAATGCAAAATAAAGATAGAGAGGATAATGCCTTCCTTTTTGTCATACTACTAGTGATCCTCCTAGGGTTGGCCTCCTTGGAACTTGATGAGGTGGTCACATCTTCATTAGCTCCACCCAAGGCTTTGTCAAGCGGGTTGAATTATTGCTAGTAAGTATATGGAAAGCAGGGAAAAGACTTTTCCAAGAGGCTTTGGTGCACAAGAAAGGTATAATGGTTGGCTATGAGAGAATGTCATGCTGATAATACTACTTGGTGGTAATATTCTAATGAGTTCAAGTTGTCTTGTTGAGAACATGTGTTGATGGATCTTTTTTCATGAATGAGTTATGTTACATTATAATATGCTACATGAGTTACATGTTAATATGCCTGTTATGTGATGTTATACATGGTTAGCTCAACCTTGCATGTTTGTGGATGTGGTTTCCACCTGCGATGATCGTATGACTTACATTGTACTGGAATAAATGTTGATGTAGATACTGTTGGAGAAGCTTAGTTGTGAGGAGTCCGTGGGAAGCTTTGGGAAATTTTATTTTGACCTTTGAAAAGGTTCTTTTGAAATAAAATGTAATAGTGTAGTGGTTTCTAGTTTTCGCTTGAAGGATTTGATATTAAACCTCATAGAATGATTTAAGTTAATTGTTTATATGAACTATGTTTTCATCTAGATGAATAAAGAAGTTTGGATGAATCTTTTATCAAGCATTGTTTGAGATAAAAACAATTGTGAAAAAAAATCCTATCTTATGGGATGGTATCAGAGGTTGTGCTTCATGTTTTAAACGAAAAATATCTTACATGTGACATCTCAAAAGGTGTGTTACAATCTCTCCAAATGAAATCTCTAACAGCTCATTAATGAAATTTATTCCGTTTGGAGATCTATATGTTCATAAAGATGATGTGCCAAATTATGAAGTTGTAGACGACGAAATTCCTCCTTCTAATCCTACATCTCCTGCTGCACAAAAAGTTGGCTCTTCCAGTGGTGCTGGATCCTCCTTTTCTCTAGAATACAACATCTTAAGCATGAATAAGAGGATAAAAATATTATTTCTTCTTTCCAATTCTCGTCATGAAGAAGTTGTTGGGTTAATTAGGGTGATAAATACTAGAATATCAAATCTAGAATATAGGTTTGATAAGGAATTCACTTATAGTAATGAAGATGATGAAAATGATGACATGAGTGCAGAGTTTTACGAAGAGTGTTTTCTATTCTTGCTTTATGGTTTGCTTCTTGATTGTTAGAAAAATCATGTCCTTCTGATGTTTTTATGTTTATCTGATTCAGGGGGAGTTTATCTCTTATGGCCTTTTATCTAATAATCAAACAAAGGGGAGAAAAGTTTAAATCAACTTATTTAACTATTCTCTTTGTGAGTCTTTTAATTGTAGGACATTATAGATACTTTAAACATATTATTTTGATCATCATCCAAAAGGGGGAGATTGTTGGCAAAAGTAGAAGAGCTAGAGATTTTGAATGATGACAAAGAATCTCAAGCAAATTGGAAGAGAATTTGAAGACAAGCTTTTAATGTTTAAAGTCTTCTTGTAAATAAGTTAATGATGTTGTAAAGTAGCTTAAATTGACAAAGAATCAACATCAAGCTCTTAATCTTTTTGGATCTTTTTAATATTATAAAATTCGCTATTATAATTGATTATCACTTAGGATAATCGATTATCTTAAGTTGTGCTTAATTTTTTGAAAACACACTGGAATGATCGATCATCTCTATGGATAATCGATTATCTGCTCTCACTTTTGGTTTTAGAAAAAGCACTAGAATAATGGATTATCATAAATGATAATCGATTATCATGGGAAGTTTTGGATTTGCCTTTTCAGCTTCTAGACCCAAGTTTCGATTGGCTTTGAATAGAACTCCATTTTTCATTTGTAAATTCACCTTTTTTAGAACTAGAGTTCTAGTTGATGAAGGATTGACCCCAACCAAGGATGAAGGCACATGCTTAAGAAGACTAAGCATGTTTAGAAAGGAAGTTCACTAATCCTTCATCCCTTTCATTTATGTTTGTTATTTTTTGATTCCCAAAGTTGACTTAGTTGAATCAACTTTAGTTGAGTTGTTGACCTTTGACTAGGTTTGACTTGTTGACTATAGTTGACTTAAGCCAACATGCTAATCTATGTTTATTTGCTTTGTAGGTTAATTAGGAGTAAGAAAGCAATGCTAGGTGGCGCATGGTGATTGGGGAGCATAAATGATGTGGAGGAGAGAGTAATGCAAAGGCATAAAGCATAAAGTAAAAGGCATGAAGCAAGTGTACCTATGTACCTTTGGTCTCCTTTGTTTTTAGCACACTTTGGCCACTTTTTGGATACATATGAGACACATTCTTTGTCTCCTTTTGTGCTAGAACGAAATTAGCCTTGCACACACCATAGTTGGCTCTTTTGTCTCTCATTTTTGTAACCTTATTTGACCTAGTTTCTAGAAGTT
>Ga0214544_1002939_pt1 | contig 35601 bp, 20 predicted proteins | sample CNSS3metaG_FD_160074 | JGI IMG/M metagenome (GOLD analysis project Ga0214544, IMG submission 160074) | Root nodule microbial communities from cowpea collected in UCLA plant growth center, Los Angeles, California, USA - CNSS3 | ecosystem: Host-associated > Plants > Roots > Nodule | place: USA...
AATAGTCTATATCTCTCCAAATATTTTTAAATATTTATCTTTATCTTTATTTTAAAAGATATTTGAGAGATTTTAGCAACAGAAAAGTCCAGTCCAATTCCTATATAAAGACACCAAGGGAGAAGCATAAAAGACAAGCTCGGGACTCCGAAGTTTAGGAACCCTTAGGGGGGCCTAATTTCGTTTCCTTTTTCTCTCTATTCTTCTTTTATTTTTATTTTGCATTCCATGAAAGGCTAAACTTCTTTGCTTGATTCCATTGTAATTTCTTAATTGGATTCTGAGGTTAGATCAATTAATTTGTATGTTCTTTTGATTCTTGTTGAGATTTATTTTCATCTATGTCTTTTGGTTCTTAATTTAGTAAAAGTAATTGTAGCAAGTTAGAACGGTGTTAAATCTACATAACATAACAATCGTATGACTCCAAGGGTTTTTAAATTTTAATTGAGAAGTTACTTTGATTAATTTTAGAAACTTTCATATGATTGAATGAGTTTTTTCTAATAATTGAGAAGTTACTTTGATTAAAGGTGAAAACTTAGATTAGAATTAATCAAGAAGTTACTTTGGTTAATTAGCTTTTTACTAGATATAAGAGGTAAAAAAATGGACATGATTATGATTAGTAATATTTAATTGAGAAGTTACTTTGGTTAAATTTACTAAGATTAATCTACAAAGTCTTTACCTTTGATTGAGAAGTTATTTTGGTTGAAAGTAAGGACACCAACAAATTAATTGAGAAGTTACATTGATTAATTTGAAGTCTTAAACAAGAAATCAATAACAATAATCTTTAGGAAACCAATGATGAATCCTATTTTGAAAAAGCAGTGGAATCAACCTATTTTTCTTTACTATTATTTCTGTCTTATTTTATCTTCTTATCTTTATCTCTCATATTTTTATTATTTTATTGGACTAACCATTTTGTATAGATTTTATAAGAACTAACTTGTTAAAAATCAATTCCGTGTTCGTTGGGAGACGACTTAAGGTTAACTTAATCCATACTATTTTTTTGGCTACTTTCTTTACAATACTGAAGTTGTTATAGATAAGTAGTATTAATTTGATCGCTTAACGACAATGTTATCATTCATCATCACAACAAAAGTTCATTAATGCATGCCAACATTGTACAGTACAAGGCAAGTATTATTTGGACCCAATTACATCTAACTACATAGCAAGTATTCCTTATACCCAGTCATTCGTAGTTAAAACTTGGGTATTGGAATGTAGTCACTAATTGGTTAAACATGAGTATTGTTTGAACCTAGCCAATTTTTAAGCATAAGGTATGATCTACAAGACCAAAAGGTTTTAACTAAAAATGATAATGTCCTAAGATTGATACAAAATGATAAACACTCTTTTAGGTTGTTGTGAATGCACTCAATGTACTTGCCCACACATAAAGGATAAGGATTGCTTAAGAGCTTTAGCATTGTTATCATGATTATTATTGACAAGATTGTCAGTCTTTCTTAATCAAGGAGGTCTTCCTTATAAATAGCGTAGAGGAAAAAAATTCATTGTAAATCCTATGGAGTCGTTCTAAGACAAACTAAAGTTCTTATTCTTCAAATATCGTATATTCATGCCTGAAGCTTAAGACACATTAAATGCTCTCCTTCCAACATTAATTGCACAACCCTTCTTTAAGAATACCTTTGGTACACGCCATCACTTTTATTAGACCTAGGTAGGATAGATTTTGTTAAAATGGAGAAAATTAAGGACCATGCTTGGTTGAAAGTCTTTTTAGAATAAATGTCTTGAAACATTGAGATATTTGTTAATGGGGTCAACTTTAAGCATGTTCTTCAAGAGATTTTGGTGTTAACAACTTAAGAGTAAGATCCTCTTGAAATAAGAAGTGAACATTTCCTATGTACAAAAAATAAACGTTAAAATATTTTACAAGTATTATTAATTTTTAAGATTATGTTTGAATATCGTATGTTCAAGTTTTTTTTACTTATCAGAGAATGTTATATTTGTTATGAAATTTATGGATGTCCATTGAGTTGCTAGCAGTTACCTATAATTGATTGCTATTGATGTTATCATTAGTATTGTAACCACTGAGTTGTATCCCTTGGGTTGCCTTTTTTATCTATAAATAGAGACTTCTACTATTGATAAATGACACGCGGAAAATCAGTGTCTACTATCTATTTTCTTTCTTTCAATTATTTTATAACAATATTAATATAAGTTACTTTGTATCTCTTAAACAAATGAAGTATTTGCTTTTGATTTGATAGTTCATAAAGACATGTTTTACACTTTAGTATAATCACATAATCATGCCAAACTTTGGATCTCTTATAACAATCTCCTCCTTTTTACTAACACTTAAATTATTAAAGTTTAAAACATGGTTTCATATAACAAAAAGCATTATCTATTTCATTTTTCACCAAAACATTTTATGAAACCCATTCAAATAGAGAATTGACAAATTATAACACATATTAGATAAGATTCCAAACCTTTTCACTAAAAATATTTTGTTATGTTCAATTATATCATGAAGATACAATCTTATTCAAATGAATACATTGTATAGTGTAAAGAATAAAACAATAATACATTCAAAATTTATACAATAGTTCGTTATAAGCAAAAGAAAAGAAAAGAAAAATCACTTTCATCTTCATCTTCAAGGCTTTTATCCCTTAAATGTAAGCACATAATCAAGGAAAACTCGAGGTTAGGAGGATATAACCTTATTAAGGTGAATACGCAGGAGAATGTAAAGAATAAAAGAATGAACAAACATTTCTTCTTACTTGTCTTCATCTTTGTCTTCAAACCATGGGTTTTTAAAAAGAAGCATTATCATATTTATAATGGTGCTTAACCATCAAAGTTTAAAACATGGATTTTTTTTAAAAATAATCATTATCATATTCATTTTTTGCAACAACTTTTATGACACACATTCAAACAAAGAATTATCGTATTATAGCAAAAGTTTGATAGGATTTCAAATTGTCACTAAAAATATTTCATTATGTTTGATTATATTAGGAATATGTAATCTTATTTAGATGAATACATAATACAATGCAAATATTAAAAGAATGAACATATTCAAACTTTGTACAATAGTTTGTTACAAGTAAAAGGAAAGAAAAATCACTTCTTTGTATTCGTCTTTGCTTTCAATGTAAGACCCGAGAAAATTAAATAGTTAATTAAATAATTATTTAATACAGGTGGGTAATAGAAGCCTTTAAGGCATTTAATGCGGTGTGCTATGATGTGAAAAAGTACTAGCTTAAGTGGTTGAGAGTACTTAATTGTGTGAAAGGGCTTGGGTTCAAGTCTTATGTATGCCATTTGTATGTTATTTAATTTATGCATTTTTATGTTATATATTTGAATGTGAGACGTGATAACATAACCTTAGAATTGGAGGAATTATCGCAATTGTGAATTGGTTGAGTTGGTTGTGATCTTGACTTGGTGATTGATAGGTTGTGGGCTCAAACTTGGCTAAGAACAAAAGTACACTTTATTTTGCCAAATTTTCTTTTGGTATGAATATGAAGGGTTTAGGAACCCTAGCAGCCAATAGAGAGGTAACCTAAGGGCGGGAAAACACTTGGTTAATAACCATTGATTTGCCTTAATCTTTATTTTTAATTAAAATTCGTTTTAGGGTGTAAAGGGTAATTAAGGGAGGTTTAATTTTGAGAGAGGGAGAGGAATTACAGAGAGAGAGAGACCTGGAATAGTAGTGTGAATGTTGAGTAGTGAGATTCTGGCAATTGGCACGCACTATAGAGAGGAATTGGAGTGGAAAACCATTCTTTGGAAAGTAAACAAAGAACAAGAGCGTTTTGGGTTTTAGGACACGTTCAATTCGAATTTGGAGCGAGGATTCGAGGTAAGGGGAGTTGTTTTTAACTCTTTTGATTCGTGCTTATTGTAATGTGTTGATATGAATCGAATTGTATAAATTTTCCTGTTGAATTGTGATGTTATCGCGAAATTCTAGGAATCTGCCCAGAAACCGCCTGGCGGGCATGCATGTGCCGCCAGGCGGCACATCAGTACTAACCTTGTTTCTGGGTTCGTTCTTAAACTGTCTAGCGGTGAAGCTGAACCATCAGGCGATATATGGTGTTAGGCCACTGTTTTATTGTATTTTTGGTTGAATTGAGATGTATCGAGTTCCAAGGTAATTCTATGTATGTGTGACTGCGAAATTCAATGTTTTGATTGGTTTTTTTGTGGTGTCTGTAAATTATACCGTGAGGGTATAATCAATTGAATTTTGTTCAAATCAAGGAGTTCCATAATATTCTGGTTTTAGGGTACGAGGATAGAAATGAAGGGTTCATGATACATGAAGTTTCATAGGAATCAGGATTTGAGCTGATAAAAACAGGAAAAGAAAATGGTAATGAGTCGTTGGGTATTTTTAGGATTTGAATATGGATTGAATTAATGGAGAATTGGAGGATTCGTAAGTGCAGCAGAGAGAGATGGAACCAGAACCTGATACGCCACCTATCGGATCATGACATGTCGCCAGGCGATGACTGGAGCAGTGGCATAGTCTGTGAGTTTAAGAACTGGAGAATGGGAGAAGAACCTAGGTGAGTGAGTGGTACTAGAGAATTATTAATGAAACTATAAGGAACGATATAATTATATTATTGAATTGTGTGAATTAGAATAAGTGTGAAGGTATGAGCATAGTATGGTGTGGTTGCAGGAAAGTTATAGGGAGAATAATGATCCTAATTCAAAGTTTCAAGGTTAAAATGTACGCTTGTTTGATGATGTATAATTGGGACATGAGATGGTGTGTCTTAATGAGTTGAGGTAATAGTTAAGACTTGTGTAAAAAGGATTGAATGCTAAATGAGTAGAAGTTGTATTATTGTTGTAGTGTGAATCAGGTAGGTAATGTGCTATAAGGTACTATGCGGGTGGTCTCATTTTGAGTTGGGATGAGTCATTGATTAATGATAGAGGAACTGGGAAAATCCTATGTCTTGTTGTGTGGTTAGGGAAGGGAAATTTGTAGGTAATGGGTTCACCTGTGGAGTGCCAAGGAGGCAAGAATATGAATTAAATTGATTGAGGTATGGCTAGGTAATTTTGCATAAGGTCCTGATGAATGAGAAAAGTGATGCTTGTGGTAGTGTTCTAGTTTTGGAACAAATTAATGAGTGTGCCAAAACCAGTAGCGAGGTACTTCTGGTGTGGCGCCTAGCGGCCTGCTGATGCCGCCAGGCGATATGAACAATTGGAGAGGTCCGTGTACCGCGTGGTGCCTAGCGGCAAGGTGTGCTCCGCCAGGCGGTGACTGAAAAACAGTGGCGCTAGGAGGGCGCTAGCGCCTGGCGGTGGGCAGGTACCGCTAGGCGGTCTGGACTGATTTTGCCTGGCAGCGTGTAGGCTGAGCCAGGCGAAAATGTTGTTGTCCTTGATTTGTTTGTGTGTTGTTTTGAGCAAGGATGCTACACTTGGATCGGGAGATGTTGTGCCATGAGCGGGTAGGTTCATGGATGGTGGATAACATGTGATGATATGAGCGGGGAAGTTCATATCCAGTTACTTTCGCATGGGGATACGAGCGAGGTAGGTTCGTATGTTTTGTGCTCACACTTGAGAGATGCCACGTGTGGGGAGGTACGGGGCTGGTGGATCACATGTGTTGGACTATGGGCAGGTAGGTCCGTAGAGCAGGACTACGAGTGGGGAGGTTCGTAGAGGCAGGACCACGAGCGGGCAGGTTCGTGTGAGCATCATATTCCCGAGTTCAAGGCTAACCATTTGTGTTATTTGAAGGCTGAAAAGCCTTGGGGTTAAGGTCTTGGCCAAGGACTAAGTAGGTTGAATGAGATGGGTGTATGACTTATCTGGTATTAATATATTTATGAATATATGTTATTTTTTTTTCTGAGCTCACCTTTTCTGTTTGTGTATGGCGATGATTGTGTGATTTGTTACACGGGAGCAGATGTTGATACAGGTGATGCTGAGGATGCTCAAGCGACGGAGTGAGGGCTAGCTTGGGGATTAGAGCTAGGAGATTTTCTCACTATATTTTGTTATGTTTTCAGTTATGAATAATAAATTTTGGAACTTGTAATACTCTTGGTATTCATGTTTTATATATTTTGGCGCGTGTTTTCACATTTTAAATTTTCCCGCGTTTGGGAATAATAAAATTACGACTATTGAAATTCATTTGCCTATTTTAATTATTTATTTTAGTAATATTCCTTAGGGATGTTACATTCCAGACTTCGCTCCCTTAAACAAACACCTCCTATTGAGCCACCATCTTTAAATTTTAAACATGTATTACTCTTACGGGCTATGAAAAAATGACTTTAATCTAATTCTTCGTCAACTGAAGAAAACAATACAACAATATCCAAAGAACATGGCAAGACATGATTAGATCTTAAACCCAAATCACATGCAATCTTGTGCCACTTCTTAGCTTGTTGTAAAGTGTAATCACGCTCTAGAGGAAAAAAGTGAAGTGTTAGTATTAGACGATGAAAGATTGAATTAGATGAGTCTCACAATAAGTAGGTTTTGATGATAACAAAATCTATAACGAAACAAGAGAATTAAGTTAGTATGAAAATGATTCAGTAAAACTAAGGATGATTAGACAATACACTTAGACAAACATTGGACATAGAAAGGGTACAATGAATCAAAGACTTCTATAACTACTAGACGACCCATGTTCTTTATAGTTAATATATGTTTTTGTTCAACTAATGTGTGTTCAATGAGTTTAAGGAAAGAATGTCAAAAGCAAAATTAGTTAAGAAAATGTTTAAGGCTTTATTCATCCTCCCATCTATAGTCACCTTGCACACCAACAAGTGATATCAGAGATCAAGAAAATAGGTGAAGTTCAATCTCAATACGTTTATATATATATATATATATATATATATATATATATATATATATATATATATATATATATATATATATATATATATATATCTTGGTTATTTCAATCTTATTTTGCTCTTGCTCAAATCCTTCATTATATCTTGTCAAATATTATTTTATAGCAAGTTAATGATAGATTATAATTGTTTGAGATTCTGAACAAGTTCCTATAGATACAACACTTGTTTTGTACTTCTTGAAAGTAGGGAAGACCCAATATCACATATTTCTAAATAAATGATGATAACATCCTAAGACAAATACAATATGAGAAACTCTCTTTTAGGTTGCTAAGATAATGTTTTTGTCACATGATTGTTAACAATGTGGTTGTCGATCTTTCTTAATCGAGAAGGTCATCTTTATAAAAAGATGAGAAGAAAGAAAAGTCATCGCAAATCTTTTGAAATCGTTATGAGATAAACTAAAGTTCTCCTTCTTCAAATATCATTTGTCCACCATGCTTAGACACCGGAGACATTAAATGTTCTCCTTGTAGCATTAGTCAAATGTCTCTTCTTTGTGTACTAATTATATATATATTATCACTTATTAGACCTTGATTAGATAAATATTTCTTAAACTGGGGAAAAGCAATGACCATGCTTGGCTGAAAAGTCCTATTAGAATAAACATTCTAACACCTTAGAGGAGTTGTTGGCTTGGACAAGCTTTTACATTTAAGAAATTAATATTGACACTTCAAAAGCATATCCTCTTAAAAGATGGAGAAGGGAACGATCCCTGCATACATAAAATTAAAGTTAAAATATTAAACATGTATTGTGGATGCTTAAGATTATATATCAACATTGTTTCTCCAAGTCTTTTTCTTATCATACAAATTTCTACAAATACAAATTACGTTGTGTTTGTCAAACACATAGTATTTGGGCATCATCCAACTATTTGTAAAATCATATTTTACACTTTAGAGTAAACAATTAAACTAGACAAATTTAAAACCTGCTAGATTCTCTTTTAAAAAATATTTATATATCATTTTGCATTTAATAACTAAGTTATTAACTAATTTTCCAATCACTTCTAATAAAAGAAGTTAGATTACCGACTCAAAACTTATAAACTGATAAACTAACTTATCAATTAGAAATTAAGTAATTTATCAATTAGAAACTAGTTTATCAATTACTTAATAATTATCAACTACTTTTGCCAAACATACTTAAATCTACAAATACTTTATTAGATTTTTCACTACGATCAACATTCTATTTACTTGTTTTCTTCTAATTTTTATTTCTTCTTCTATCATTCTATCAACTAGTTTTTTTAATATATTGACTTCATTTAAATTCTAAATAATATGTCACTAAGGAAGTAAAGTTCTATTTTTTTTTTCTTAACACACAACATAAATTTAAAATTTTCATTCTAGAGAAAGAAGTATGCATTTTTAATCAAAAGTGAAACAATTTCAGAAATCTATAGGTATAATATCAACCGTATAAATGAAGAAACTTTTCTTTATATACTTTTTTCTAATTATGATATTTAGTTGAGTAGTCGCAAATCGGATGCAAAACAATTTAGATTCCATTTGGTGAATGACCAATCACCAATTTAAAACTTTCCCTAAAAGATTCCATTAAATATGTTTGTAGTGACACAAATTTCAGCTAAGTTTGAATCTACTTCTTTGAATTTCAAATTTTATAGTTTTACCTATCGTAACTTGAAAACTTTTATTCTAGCTGTTTTAAATGTTTTGTTTATAAATCAATTGATATTTTAAAAAATAAATATATACTTTACATTTTCTTATATAATAAAATTTAATAATACTTAGTTTACGTGTTCTATTCAACCAATGGTACAAGATTATACTTTTTTTATTTGAGTTTTATGATTAAAAAAGTATGCTAAAGAAGAAGAAATTCCACTTTTCTTTTTTTTCTTTAATGTTTTTGAAATTGACATGTCTTTTAAAAACTGGCAGCAATGAATAAGATATATGATGTTTATTGTGTGCAAGAAGTTAGCACCACATAGATCTAAAGATTCAAGTATCCATGGATGATAACAAGAAGTGACCCAAGAAACTTTATGGGGACATAGGTTTTGTCCATGACCATGCCGGTGGGAAACATCATTATTATCAGATTCTCACTCTTTCTAGACCCTATTAACACCAGGTCCCCACTACAATCAAAATTTTATAATTTCTGTTATTGTTGGTCACAATTCAAATAATTTATGCGCCCCATCACTCGCTGCTTGTTAACTCATTCAATTTCCACACCCACCCGTGGAACACATCTATGCAATATAGGAAAACATGAAAGATCTTCAAATGTTCATATTTCTATCATTATTATGTAATTAAAAATGAAAGTGATTTTTCTTAATAGTTTAGATGTCCAAACTTATTATAAGAATTCAAACTTCAAAATTTTTATACAAAGGAAAATTGTTTTAAGTTGCACATCAATTTAGAGACTATTTACAACATGTAAGTCTTATTTTATAGGTCAGATGTATAAAATTGAGTTAGACTTAACGTGAACTTCTAAATAAAAATATGTATTCGTATGAATTATATATAAATTAAAAAATGATAATATGATATCAAACTTTTTGTATATAACACTAAAAAAGAAAAAAATCCAAAACTTATTTTTTCATTTATTTATGAGTGTTTTATGTACATTTTTTCTTATTAAGTCTCTTTATACAATATTATTATGTTTAAGGTATTTTTTGTTTTAACGATTTTATGTTTAAAAGTAGTCTCAACTAGTTGAAAGAGGCTTCAACTAATGAGATTATTGAGTACTAAAATAAGTCTCCTAGTGGAAACCAGTGGAGTTTCCGTCCCTTCAAATGACTTAAATGTTTCAACCTCAAATACGTTAAAATAATATTGTTAGGATCAATCATTGCATCTAAAGTATTATTTCTTTAGAGCTTAAAAATAATTTTATGCTTAAAAGACACTTTAAAAGATGGAAGAATTATTTAAATCAAGTTTTAAGTTTTAAGCTATGTAATTGTATTGAAGTATATATTATTTTTGTTATTTGTGTCTCTAATGGGAACTTGACTTAGCTAATTATTGTGTAGAAAGTGATTTGGTTTGGTGAATGGAGTATTGGGGGTCTCACCCTCATTGAGCTGGATGTAAGTGGGAGTTTTAAAGCTTTCAAAGGAGTGGACCACCAATGAGAGGGAAAGAGACAAAGGGAGAAAGGGATGGGGTCTCTCATTATCTCAACCAGTTGCTCTTTCATGTACTCTCCAATCATTGTAATCAGAACCATACTCAGATTAATACATCATCATTCTTCATAGGTTAAGGTTATTAATTTCTCTCTAATTCATTACACACCCTACCAATAATTTACAAAAGGAATCTTCATTACGATTATTAGCTCTTTGAAACTCAATAGTTTTAATAAATTACTAATCTTACTAATCTTAACATGGTAAATCCCTAGAACCCTTAATTTTTGGAGTAAATTAACCTTGTTTTCATAGAAAAGTTTTGTAAGTTGTAAGATACTTAAATGATTGTGATTTCAAATTACGTCATTTTCAAGTATTTTATTTAAATATAAATATAAAAAAATATTTGAATAATATACAATTTTAATATTTTTTTTAAAATAAGATTTTTTTAATTAATGTGGAATTTTTTTCTCTATTGATATTAATTAAGACTCTTTTATTTAATATTGACCATAATTATTTAGACTAACAATAATAATAAAGATTATTCTTATGATATTGTTGATTTAAGTTTTTTTGTCAATCTTTTTATCAATGTTTGTTAAAAAGTTTTTCTTACTGACATTGGTAAAAATTAATCGTAGTTGAAAAGTTTTCAAACTCAACATTAGAAAAGTTATTGGTGAAAAATAATATTAGTGTTGTTATCACTAATGACAATATTAACATAAACAATAATAATGTCAAACATCAACTAATTTACTCGGTTAAAAACAATGTCTTGAATTGGTTAAGAAAACTCCAATTAATAATGTCAAGTGAGAAATAAAAATATTTATAACAAAAGTAAATTGAAAAAAAAAACACCCTTAATAATATCAATTAAAAAACTCCAGTCGATATTAACAAAGAAATATTATCCTACCAATGTTAGTTAAAAATTTCTAACTATCGTTAATTGAAAAATAACTTCATCCTAGCTCGTTAAAAAAGAATCCAATTGATTTTGTTTAAAAATAACTCCAACCGACATAAACTGAAAATAATTTAGTAGTCATCACCTAAAAAAGTTGTATTTGAGATCAACCCAAAAATACTATTAATGTTAACCAAGAAAACTCTAATTTAAAGTTGAATGGAAAATGACTCTAACCTCCATCAGCAGTAAAATAACATTTACTAAACATAAACAAGATATGTTTTAGTCTAAAAGAGATTTTTAGGAATATTTGTCAAAAATAGTGGTTAGATTATAACATTTAATTCTCAAAGACAATGTATCCATTTTAGTTATTCAAATCTCAAAGAAAATGTATCGGTTTTAGTTAAGTCAACAATGTCATAATCAAAATCGAGAAGAAAAAATATATAAAATTTTAATTATGAAAATTTTAATTTTGTATTTTTAAATTAAATTTACAATTATTTTGTTTCTAAACAATTCAAATATTTGATAGAAATTTTGAAATTTTGACTTCCTTTTAAAAAATTAACCTAAAAATGTATTATTAAAAATTCTCATATTATATGAGATACTTTTTATAAATTTGTTATTTTTTTAAAAATCTTAATTGACAGGTAATTCTGGGTAAATATTTTCATACAAAATTATAAAATTTGTAAATATTTTCTACAAAAAAATTTTGTGAAAAGTATGTTATACAAAATATTTTACAAAAAAATTGACAACAATTTTGTACAAATGTTTTTTCATAACAAAATTTATAAGTATTTTATACGAAAAAAAATTCAAAACATAATTGCCAAAAAGTATGATTTTTTTTAGTAATGATGTACTAAAACATTTCAAATTTTCTATAAAAATAAATTAACTTAAAAAAATATTTATTCAAAGACATATTACAGATGTATTTTTGTGCATTACTACCGTAGAGTAGAGATACCTCATATTTTTCCTTGGCCTCATACGATGTAATACACAAAATTGCTAATTCCTTAAACAAATATCAAGTCTAATAACTAAAATTTAAAAAATGGAAAGTTAATAAAATTAAATATTATTTATGAAAAAAAATGTAAAATAGAAAATAAAAAATTGAAATAAGCAAATAATATGTTTGACATGAGTGATAATACATTGATAACTTCGTTTAAATACATAACCAAATAATAACTTCATTTTACTCATTAATTATTTATTTATTTTCTTATAATTTAATTATTAACGAATGCCTAGTTCTCAAATTGTTGTTTTTATTTAACACAAAAATTATTTATCTAATGAAACCTTGAAGTTTGTACCTGCGTTTTTTTTTTTGTTCTTTTGAAGATAAATTTACCTCAAAAGGCTATATCCCTATGCCACTTGAATTACAACCATAGTGTCCTCTAGAAAAGAAAATTAGGGTTCACATAGGGTCCTATTCATTATCTCTACAAAGTGGACGTGCTTTAAGATACATTCCTTCAAGCCTATAACCTACATTGCATGGCAGCACATAAACAAGATAAGGTCACTTTCCTTTTCTATTCAACCATATCTTACACCAAATGAAAGGTAAAAAATATTTGTACTCCACTATGAAAGTAATTAACTCTATTATTGCATATCTTCTATTATCTTTCATTCGTCTCTCTATAAAGAAGTAATACATATCTAAAAATTAATTGCATATTTGCTTTAGCTTATGTAAGAAAATATTTTTCACTCAACTTACTCATTTTATTTTAAAAAAATAAAGTGCAAGTTATTTTGATAGTCAAATAACTAATATTAGTGACCAATTTAGAGTTTAATTCACAAATCAATTGTATTTTTTTATTAGAGTATTTTAGATATCAATAATTTTTAGTTTAAAAATTGGTATAAAAATTAGTCACTATAATAACTAATTCTTTTTGCTTTTAAAATTAATTATTTAAAAAATTTCTTGTAGCATATTTACTAAACAAAATCTAAAGAAAACTTAAAGATAAAGAATTTACTTTTCTAAAATTCACTTAACACATTCACATGAAAATGAGTCTCCTGTTTGAAAATTTAATTATATAGATAGGTTTTAAATTTAATTTCGAAAATAGGTTTTTTAAAGAGAAAAGAGAAAGTTGAAAACATTAGTGTGAGCAAATAACACATGACAAACTCCCTCAAGACTATCAAGGGAGGTAGGAAAGGAGAAATTTTTCCTCAAATTATCTATTTTCTTCTTGATTGTCCGATCTTTTATAATCATGCTTTGTAGGATTCGTTTTTAGTTGCGATATATACTATGTTAGTAATTCAATTTCTACGTTTAATGTTTATCATAATTACAAATTATGTTGTTTTTATATATAAAATATAAAATGCTAGGAATGAAAATTATCTATCACACATTGTCTATCTCTCTCCTTGAATACTCAAGGACGAAATATTAATAATATTGTTGGCACAAACAAGCTTAAAACAAAGAATTGATAAAGCCATGTGCATGAAAATTATATATGTTTGATGAAGATTAATAAAGATTCACTTGAAGATTAAGTTTTGATGTGTTAAATATGAAAATAATATGTTAAATGTAATGTTTTGTTGTTATATCATGTTGGTAGGCTATATGACATAGGTTAGATGTCTCGTGTGCCTTAGTGTGTCTCTTTTAATCTATTAAAATGAGTTTTAACAGGTTAAAATGCTTGTAGTATATAGTTTCTGGTAAGAATGCATTCAGTCAGTTGAATTATTTTTCAATCGACTGATTTCACTTAAGTCAAGTGAAATCAATTGATTGTACGGAAAATTCAATCAACTGATTTCACTTAAACCAGACTATATATGTTGTGTTTTCAAGAACAGAGTTGTGAATCTGAGTTTTTGAGCACGAAACTTTGTCATTCTTCTCTGGAACACTCTCTCTCTCTGCAAAACACAGTTGCAACTCGTGATTTGAAGATCTTGGTTGATCTTGGAGGCATTTTAGCTTGTGGGTAGCTTGAAGAACACATGTATGGTTGGCTAGGGACAGCCACCATCAGGTTTGAATGTTCTTGTGCCCCTAGTTGGTTTGCCTGATGTGATTCCAGGTCTGTAACTGTGATTCTTGAAGGGTGTGTATCTAGATTTTTGTGTGAGTCAAAAATCTTATGAGTTTCTTTGTTCAAAAGTGTAATCTTGGTGTGTGATTTGTAAAACTTTTGAATATAGTGGAAATCAGGCTCAGGTTGTCCTGGTAAACTAGATGTAGCTTTGTGATTGAGTGAACCAGTATAAAAACAATTGTGCAATTCTCTCTCCCTCATCTCACTCACTTTGAATCTCTTTAAAAACTCAAGAAAATCAAGCAATTCATTTTTTTGTGTGATTTAATGCGTTCTTGTGTAATCCGAGGTTTTATACTTGTTAAAAATATTGATCGGAACAAGTCTTGTATGTAAAAGATTGTTGTTTGATTTGAATTTGCAAATTCTACATCCTGCATAAATCTCTAGTATTTTAGTCGACTTATTTGTCTTTTTAATCGACTATTTCATAGCTTAAGAACAAATTAGTCTGTTATTTTATTTTTTAATCGATTGAAAGTGTACTGGTCTACTGCTTTTACATCCTAACTTTTCAGTCTATTTGATTCAATTGAAGAAAGGTTTAAGCGTTCAAAAAAGTTTTATAAAATCAATTTAACCCCCCCCCCCCCTTCTTGGCTTAAATCACCATTTCAAAACTAACAAATATAACTTGGAATCTAGGTACTAGGAAATATTAATTAATTATTTTTACTAACAGAACAATATAAATAGACAAAAATCAATCAGAGTTATGTTTTCTAACATTGCAAGATTTAGTTTTCAAAAAATAGTGTGAGTGTTTGTCTATCTAACACTAATTAAGAGAGATAAAATTTTAAAAATATCAATGGTAATGTCAGTTTAACCAACACTAAATAAGATATATTAAAAAGAATAAAAAACGTTATTATTAACGTTGGCCTAACCTATATAAATTAATTATTTTTTATTAACACTAGGAAGGTAGTGTTGCCTTAACCGAAATTTAAGAATAGGTTTAATTACTCGTATAGTACCCAGTTTGGGGCTAGTGTGTCAAATAGGTACCCGGTTTTAAAAAAGTGTCAATTGTATCCCAACTTTTGAAAATTGCTTCAGTTAGGTCCTTTCAAACAGAGTGGATTAACGCCGTAAGTCAACGTGCCATGTGTCAATATGTGGTTTTTTTGATTTTTTTTTAAATTTTAATTTTTTTTTAAATTTTTTAATTTTTTTTTAACTTTTTTTAAAAAAATATAAAAATGCCAAGTGTCAAGTCCCTGTGTGTGACACGTGGCATTGTCAGTGCCACGTGGCATTGCAATGCCATGGGTCAGTATCACTATCATATGTCATTGTGTTGATTTCGATTTAGTCCCCATTTATGTTTTTTCGTTTCAATTTAGTACCTACTTATGTGTATTTGATTCAATTTTGACCTAATATTTTTTAATAATTAAAATATTTTTTTATAAGATTAAAAGTAATTAAGTATAAAAGTTTTACAAAAATTAAGTATTTGATATTTATATTAAAATTTAGTGGTAAAAGTCATTTTATTAAGTCAATTTTAATAAAAAAAAATTAGTATAACATTCATACCAATAGAAATTTTGATTTAAAATTAGTAAGACACAATATTGTTCTATTTTGAAAAATAAATAAAAATTAACAAAACATGAGTACTTAATAAAAAAGTAATTAATAAAGTAATATGTTAAAAAGTCGTTTTTAATAAAAAATATTAGTATAACATTTATACAAATAATAAATTTGGTTTGAAATTGAGAGAAATATTATAAATATTAGTACTTAATTTTGTAAAAATATTTATACTTAATTATTTTTAATATTATAAAAATTGGATTACAAAAATATTTTAATTATTAAAAAAAAATTGAAACAAAATTGAATCAGATACACATACTTAGGTACTAAATTGAAACAAAAAGACATATATGGGGACTAAATCAAAATCAACACAATAACATCTGATAGTGACACTGACACGTGGCATTAATGCCACGTGGCACTAACAATGCCATGTGTCACACACAAGGACTTGACACGTGGCATTTTTAATTTAAAAAAATAATTAAAAAATTAAAAAAAATTAAAATTTTTTAAAAAAAATAAAAAAAACCACATATTGACACATGGCACGTTGACTAACGGCGTTAGTCAACTCTGTCTGAAAGGGACCTAATTGAAGCAATTTTCAAAAGTTGGGATACAATTGACACTTTTTTAAAACTGGATACTTATTTGACACACTAGCCCCAAACTGGGTACTATACGAGTAATTATACCTTAAGAATATTAGTAAGAAACTAAAATATCAAATGAAATGTTTTTGAGAAAGTTTTGGCCGCGAAATTTCCCCCCTTTTTTGTTAACATTCATTTGTCTTAAATTTTTTTGAAATAATGATATGAGGAGGTGATTAGGAAGCTTTTATTGACTTAATTAAGACTCTCTTCTTTTTCCCTTAGTCACTTGGATCTCAAATCTTTCACCTTACCAGAGAGATATTGAGTTATGAGAAAACTACTTTTTCTTTTTTTATATTGGATCCATCAACGATTTTGGGAAAGCTTGCACTTCCCACCTCAAGTGTTTTGGCAAGACGGAGCTTCCTGAGTGGTATTGCGTTAGAGTTTCCTCAATGGTAATAAGATCTATTTTAGAGATGGTTTTGGTAGCGTTTGTTAACACAATAGAGAAGAGATGGAATAGAGAAGGTTTCAACGATGGTGGAGGAGAAGAACTGGAGTGAGGATGTGGAGGTGTTGAAGAAGTAGTTGGTGAAGAATCCAATGGGAAAGTCGGAAAGTTAGGAGGCAATAGCGGTGGCGTTTTGCAAAAAGCATGGCAGAGGGAAAGTTCTTGCGCAATTCCTAGGCTGTCCAAAACGTCTCGCATGAGAAAATTTACTAAATTGAAGAAAAAAGGGTTTATAGAGGAAAAGTTACAACAAAGTGAAGACTCTTCTCCGTAGGATACTTTTTTTTTTTTGTTATGATTTATGTTGTTTTTGGTTTTTGTGAGGCATTATTTGCTCCTTCCTTTTGGTAATACCCAAATTCTGGTTGTGTAACTTTATAAAATGTGTTGATTCTATCAAGATGTTATTTGCAATCTAAGAGGAATGGAAGCCCCAAAAGGAAAAATTAAGTATTATTTACTAAGAATTTTATAATTTGTTTTTGTCAACATGTAGAAGTTTTTTTTCTTTTTTTAAGTTTCGAGTTGGAGTTTTGGTCTAGAAGGAGCTATGGAAAGAGATAGGATCTAAGTCTAAGAGAGAAGCAGAGTGAGGAAAGCAAGAAAGATGAGACAAAATAAGCGTCGATCGATGTTTTAATCTTTTTTTTTGTGTTAATATTACATAGTGTCAATTAAGTCAACACTTATCCTAAATATATCAGAAAAACAATAATCTACTTTGTGTTAATTAGTCTGATACAAATGTCATTATTTGTTATATATATATATATATATATATATATATATATATATATATATATATATATATATATATATTAGCGTCAATTTGACCGATGCTTAATTACACTCAACTTAGTGTCCCACCCAAGCCAACATTATTGTTAATGTCTTCCACGTTTTTAGAGTATGTCTCTCTTCCAACACCCAACCGACCTTAGCCTTCTATTAGTGTCTACTTCTGACTTTTTGACGACCTTCTTAGTATAATTGATTTTAAATGTAGTATGATACTAAGAGCTCGTCTTGTTGCTGACCTGCTCAGTATAATTGATGTTAAATGTTATTCAGATATTATTTGAGTGTTAATGTTGAGAGCTTGTCAACCAACTGACCTACTCAATTTACTTTATTGTAGTTGTTTGACGTTGGGAGCTCGTTATCCAGCCGGCCTATTCAGTTCAATTGATTTTAGCTACTTAATGTTGAGAGCTTGTCAACTAGACGATCTACTTAACGTAATTAATTTTAGAAGTTGTGTAATGCTAAGAGCTCACCAAACAATAGCTCACCAAACAAACGACCTATTCAGGTAAAGTGTGTATAATGCTGAGAGCTCACTAAACAGATGACCTATTCAGGTTAGATAAAAAGTAACGATGAAGTATGGGAAACTGCAAATGACGGTTACTGAAAAGCCAACTTTCTAACTTCTATTATATAGTGATAGAACCTCAAAAGTTAGAGAGTTATGTGCCCTCCCGAATGGAGAAGATCTCCAATAAATTGAGGTATTCTATAGGCCAAAGAATCAGGCGGAAATTCAAGTCAGAAAACATGTCTCTACAAATTCGAGGTCATTGCAAGAATCTAGGTGAAGGTTCAATCATAGAAGGATGTCTTCATAAAGTCGAGGTCATTGCAAGAATCCAATTGAAGGTTCAATCATAGAAAGATGTCTCCACAGAGTCGAGGTCATTCCAAGAATCCAATTGAAGGTTCAATCGTAGAAGGATGTCTGCATAAACCCGAGGTCATACTTAAAGGCTACCTCATAGTGAAGGTTATGAGGAAGGTCGCCATAAAGCTGAGGTCATACTTAAAGCCCACTTTATAGTGAAGGTTATAAGGAAGGTCGCCACAAAGCCGAGATCACTGTAAGAGGTCAAGTGACGAATCTAAGATATGAAAAAATGTCTCCAGAGGGCCGAAGGACATTCCAAAGCAATGAGATATGATAAATATTCGAGGAAAATATAGGAGAGTCTTAATAAAAGGTTATCTCTCCCATATTTGGTAAATATAAACGAGATTAGAGGATACTATCATTATTTAATATCCATTATCTTTTAGTTAGATTTTTTAATTAGGAAATATGATTATGTATATTTATGAAAATTGTAACTAATTCACCTATAAATAATAATGCTACTCCCACATTCAAGAGACAGAACTATTTTGACCTGATGATTATTTACTAAGATTAAAATACTTCTTTATTTTTTATTTTCGATTTAAGGTTCATTTATGCCTTTACTAGTAATGAAAAAAATGTTATACAGATATTGAAAACAAAGTATTAAAGAAAATCTAAGAAAAGATAACAAAAACTGAAGTAGATGAGTTAGTGGATGTGTCTTTACTAAGGAAAAGAAGGACAGGAGTGAGTGAGTGAGTGAGTGATCCGAATTGAGTAAAGTATAAAGGAAGTGATATTATAGAAGAAGGTAAGTTGAGAGGGATATGCATTGGAGAAATATTGTGTTGAAAAAGAAGGGGTAAGAGAATATATAATGGAGAGTTAGTTGACGATAAAGAAGGCGAATCTGCAGAAGAAGAGAAGACGATAGAATGGTGTTTTTGTGGGAAATTTAAGAGGGATTAGAGGGTATTTGGATGATGGAGAGAAGAAGAAAAAGTGGTGTGGTGAGGGAATGAATACTTTATTATTATTATTATTATTATTATTATTATGTGATGGTGTGGTGGTATACCCTAAAAAGCTTAAAGTGAAAACGGGGTGCGTGGACCAGCCGAAATTATTGGTGCCACTTCTGACGGGGTACCATCGAAATCGAACAAGACAACCCAACCACACGAGCCCAGCATTGTGGGACACTCCTACCCTTGTTGCCTCTCTTCCGTTTTCATTTTTCTCTTATCACCACACACTATTATTCAATCACTTTATTTATAAACAAACAACCATTCATCACTTTTATCACGCAAATTCAACACTAATCAAATTTTATTTAAGTACCTTAACCTTATTCATCACTGCATGTTTATTTATGTCATCATTTCATTTCTAATCTTAATTCTTTTAATTGATTTTTTACGTTTTAAAGATTAATTAAATTAGGATTTGTTATAATTGTAGTTTATTGAATATGAGATGACATTTTAAAAATATTTTTTTAGCTTCATAAATGTTTTTTTTGAATATTTTGAATTCTGTTAACAACTTTCATAAATATATTTTTCAATATTTTGATTTATATTAATGCTAAGTTAAAATTTTGTTAAGTCAAATTGAATTTGACTAAGTCATAACGAAGGAATGAACAACTAAAATTGGACTTTATATTTTTTTTTTCACAAAAATGACTTTGATAATTTAATAATTTTTATAATAAAAGATAATTTTGAACAAATATATCTTTAACCATTTTATTGCTGTTTTAAAATAATTACTTATATTTAAACAGAGAACCTCAAACTAAGATATATAAATACATTGACTTTTGAATTGATATCACTTATATTGATTTATTTTTTAAATATTTTATTTAGATAAAAAATTCAAATTTAGTAATTTAAATATCAAATAATTATTAAAAAGTTAAATATATTTGTAGTCCATATTAGTTGATATTTATTTTTCAGTCATAGTTCTTAAGATATTTTCATGTGATATTTGAAAACTTATTCTATTTTAACATTAACTTAAATTGATTTCAGTTCAAAAACAATTATTTAGGCTGAAATTAATTAAAGTTATCTATCTATTGGTGACTTTTTCGTATTAATATCAATTAGTAAATTTTCTCAATTGACAATAGTAATAAAAATGTTAACTAGTGCTGCCTGAAAATTTCCAATTAACAATAAAAAAAAATCCTAGAAAACTGGTGATAAATGATAAAAATCAATGTAGACATTGACAAAAAAAAAAAAGAAAAAGAAAATTACCACAACAAATGTCTCTGATGAAAAAAAAGCCTATTCACATCTGAAACAAAAATGTAGTCTCCTTAAAATTATTAAAAAAACTTTAATTAATATTGAATAAAAAATGAGACTTAAAAACTTCTAATAACTGAAATCACAAAATAAGTCCTATTAAAATCAATAAAAAGAAATTAGTTGACACCAACCCAAAGTGATGATCTCGATAATGTATTGATTTTAGTTAAATACATAACACTCTAACAAAAATTTTAAATTTTACTTTTTAAACAGAATTTAAAATTCTTTAATTTTAAGTTATCCCATTAGTAAGATGAATTCTAGAATTTTAAATTCTTTTAAAATTTATTTTCCATGTAATATACTTTTGTCACAAAGCACTCAAAATTTTTTGAGAAGGGGAATTACCCTTTTCAAATTCTCTTTCTAAACACACTATAAGATAATAACTTTATAATTGTCTTCCTTTGACATTCAACTTTTTTCATCTCTACTACACAGCTAAACTTCTAACGGAACAAACAAATATAAGCTTACGTTATCCAAATGGATTCTACTAAATTACTAAATAGCTTACATAGTATTGCGTAAATTTCCCACTACCATTGTGGTTACCTTTACCTTTCGCTTTCTACATCAATTTTCCTCCTTTTTACTATAATAACATTGTGCGCATTACATCATAGTCTTCACTACATAAGGTCGATGTAATATCTGTCTTATTATCTCTGTTCCTTTTCACAACTTACATTTTTAAAGTGTTTCTTCCTCTTCATCCATGTCATTTTGTAGAATTGTATGAAGTGTTAACTATTTTTTTTTTCAAAATCTGTTTTTAATGTCTGATTACATCACTTTTAATTTTTTATTTTGTTACACTTTCTTGTGTTTCTTTTATCTTATTTATAATAATGGTGGATGTATTGCGTCATTAGTGACTAATACATTGAAGTTGATAAAATAGTAGAAGGTAATTAATAAGGTGAATATAAGTTAATAAATATTGTAAATAAAGCGTGGTTTTTGAAATTTATATTTAACACAACTTCTGAATTTGTGTGAATTGATTAAAATGATATATACCAAGAAATAGAAAGCAAAATAGGTTATGGGATCTTGAATTTGAGGGGGAAATTAATCTGGTTTTTTAGAAGAGATCATCCACACAAATCTCACCTTTTGTCAGAATAGTAAACCCTAGCGCCAGAAGCACGTTTTACAAAATGGAGCACGAACCTTGGTGACAATTGAACCACGTCTTTAAACATGTTTTTGGAATAAAATATTTATTATGTGTTAATTAGCGTAAACACCGCTGCGTATACACAGTTTTTTAGTATGAATGACATTATATTAGTAGTTGATGATATTGTAATGTTATTAAGTTAATAAACAAAATAAAATTATATTTATAAAAAATGAAGTGAAATGTATGAAGAAAATATGAGAAAATAATTGTTGATGAATAGGAAAAAAAAAGGAGATAAGTAAATAATTTTATAAAAACTATTAAAAGTAAACGTTAATTTTTAAAAATTTAACAAATAATTACATTGTAAAGAGTAAAGTTGAAATTATGAAAAGTGGACATAAAAGAAGGAATCCTCTTTATATATAACTAGCGTAACACAGGCGCTATCGCGCCTGTGTCTATGCATTTTTTAAATATACGTGATATTATATTAGTAGGTGATAATATTATAATGTTATTAAGTTAAAAAAAATATAAAGTGAAATATATCAGAACAGATAAAAAATAATCATTGATAAATAGAGAAGAAGAGAAGAAACAGAGACGTATGATTTTATAAAAAGCTTGTAAAAGTAACGGTCAATTTTTAAAAATTTAATAAATTATTATATTTAAAGGGTAAAATCGGTATTTTGAGAAGTGGACACAAAAAGGGAAATTCCCTTTATATATTGTTATAGATTATAGATAAAGTTGAAATTATGAAAATTGGACACAAAGGAGGGAATTCTCTTTATATATAGTTATAGATAAACTATATATGTTAAGAACATGAGTGACAATGTATGATTAGATGACAAAACTAATTTATTTGTAACAAAATGAAACAAATACTTGGGGGAAATGAGAATGATGATATATAATTGACTATTAACATTTAAAGTTAAAAATAATCATTGTACTTTTTATTTGATATTTAACGATTTCGGACTAGCATAAAGCCTCTTTAGAAAGTTTAGGTTTACAATAAAAAAATGAGGATAACTTTTTAAAATATTGATTTTAAAAAGAAAGTACTTCGTTAACAACTAATTTTAGTGATCAAAAGTTATATAGTGACCAATTTAAATATCAATTTATAAAATAGAAATTTTTTAGTTAATAAAATAATGATTATTATGAAGAAAAAACTATAATTGATCGTTAAATTGGTTACTGATTAAGTAGAGACTAATTTAGAAAAAATTCCTTTGTTAGCAAAAAATGTTGGTAGATATTTAGTAATCAATTTTTGTTGGTAGTTACATTGGTAGCTAAATTTTATAAACCAAATTAGAGACCAATATAATCTTTTATTCATAGTAGTGACTATTGTAATAACTAATATTTTTTTTCTTTTGTAAATTAGTATGTAAATTGGTTACTATAGTATTAACAACTCTTAGTTACTAAAATTTTGGTTGTTAATGAAACCTTTTTTTGTAGTGAATATTTTTATATACTTAATCATTTTGTTTTGTAAGGAAATATTTAATTAATATTTCTCAAATGAACTAATTTCTTAGTAGGAACTTTTGGTGATTTAGATGATCTTTTAGAATATTGGAGTTTTTAGGGGTAACTTGAACTTCTCACCTACCATTGAATTTTTTACACTTGGAAAATAAGCAATTCATAAGCAAGGAATTTAATTACTTATGTTCATTTTATTTAGTTTAGATAGGATATGAGAATAATGAATGTGATGTAGTAATGTTGTTGAAATCCTTTGTATGGGAATTTCGTGAAATTATGGTATAAAAAGTGAAAATACCTACGTATATAATTGATTTGGGTTTAAAATAGTAACTTTTAGTTTGAACTAGTTTGAGACATTGTGTGTTTGATATGTATTTATTATGGTTGTGTTGAACATGTTTGAATTATCAGTATTAAAGTTAAAGAGTTCATAACTTTTCTAAAAGTATTAGACTTTTGAAAGTGCATAAAGTTAAATAAAAATAATATTTTAATTTATTCGATGTTGGATAGTCGTGTTTGATTTGAGTTAATCCACATACATATATTATGTGATATATATCAGAGTAAAATACATGTTTGAATTGAAGTTTAAAACTTTTATCTTGTACGAAGGATTCCAACAATTAATTTCAAAAAATTGGAAAACTTAATAATTGAATTATTTGCTATTGAATTCTTTTTATCTATTAAATAATTAGTTTGGATGAAGTAATTGAAATATTTTAAATTTTAATTTTCTTGTTTGAATAAAACAGTTTAACTTTTATTTTACGATGAACTCAACTCTATCTTTAAGTATAACCAACTTAGCTCGACCTTCAATTTAGTACGATTGATGACAGGCTCTTCACGAATATTCGTCAAAATCGCGTTCAAACGGTGAAAATCCACGTGAAGCTTCCAAGCATCAATTCTTCGATGGAAATTGAAGAAACTAGCAACGGAAGACTTATATCTCTTGGGGAGAGAGATCGATTCTCTCTCGAACGAGTTCCAATGGGGAACTCACGAACTCTGACTTTTTCGGAAATCCTAGGAGGCGAATTCCTCAACTAGAAGGCGAGCTAATTGATAAAGAGGGAAAAATCCACTATCATTCTTCAAAAGCAAGGGTACAACTAGTGGCTGAACCTTTACTTATAGAAGATAGGCAACTAAAAACGTTAACGGAAGAAGAACAACAAAGGTGGTCGTCTAACATGATCGTAACGGCAAGAAGAAAATAGTGTGTACAAGAGAAAGGGAAAACGTGACAAGAACCCTAAGCGTTAAGGGTTAGTTGTTTGGACGATTGTAACGAAACCCTAGTAGAGGCCTTGAGAAGGAAAAAGGGTTGGCAACACCTGAGGAGGTGATGAAATGAATGTTGGCTTCTCGTTTTATGATGCTAGCTCTGGATGCAATTGGGCTGTTGTTTCAGGCCCATTAGGTGAACTTTCGTGCTTCATTTGTTGAAGAAGTAGTTGGCTTCCCGGCCTAAAGATGATGGTGTGACAAATGGATTGTATGAAGGTGTGGGCTGCATATCAAAAAGAGACCAATTAGGGTGTAGGCGACATAAAAAACCAATGGCCCAAAGATTCAAGGCCCAAACAATTATTTACTATTAAATAAATAAAAACATGAAAAATAATGGGCTTGGCTGCTAGCCATGTTAAAGGCCTCTTGGGGTGATATTCATCAACAACTCATCTTGACTTTTGGTTCAAAGTCGACCTTCAATCTGGCTTGGCCCGACCAGACCGAACTCAACTTTCAGCCAGGGGCGACTTAACTCGACCTTCGGCCCGATCTGGCTAAACCTTAAACGCGATTTGACCTGGCTTGACCTTAGTCCTGGTCCGATGCGGTTCGATCTTCGGCATGGTCCGACTTGACCTTCAACCCGATCCATCTCAATCTTCGGCCTGATTTGACCTTTAACCCAAGCTGACCCTATGCAACTTTAAACACATCCTTATTAAACCTTTGGCCCGACTTGGCTTGACCTTCGGCCTTGCCTGGCCTAGCTCGACCATTTAGTCCGACTTAGGCTGGTCCGGCTCGACCTTTAGTCTGGCTTGACTCAGCTTGACCTTCGACCCGAACCAACTCGTCTCGACCTTTCGCCTGTCCCAACTAGACTTTTTGTACCTAGACCTTTTTTTTAGTGAATTTCAAATTCTACAATTTTAGTTATTTGAAATACCTTTTCTAAAAATTTTCAATTTCAATTTGCTTTTAATTTCTTCATCCAAACATGTTATTTTCCTTGACCTTGTGTTTGGATGGAGCATTGCAACAATGCTTAGAAATTAAAATGCTTTGTATTTGAATTGCTTGTAATTAAATTCCATTCATTTTTTAAATAATTTGTTTGGATAAAGAAATTAAAATACCTTACATTTCAATTTCTTGTTTGGAAAAAAATTTGAATTTATTGTGAGATAAAATTTAATTTTAACAATATTTATTTTACGCTTAATTATATTTTGAGTTCATGATAAATTTGGAAACATGCTCGACAACCCAGATGGGTTGGGCAGACCCAACTATGCAACCGAATTGGTTAGACCCGACGACCCACCCGAGCTGGATCGACTGGGAAGCACAGACAAGCTGGGTGGCTCGATGATCTAGAGGCCTGGCGGCCCATACTGCACGATTGTGCCGTCAAGTTCGTCAATATGGTCCGGTCCAACCCGTCTAGGTCATTGGCCCAGTACTCTAGACGGGTTCGATGATCCGAACGGGGCCGACGACCTGGACGGGCCCGACAAGCTGAACGAGCCCAAAAATTCAGACGGGGCCGAATACCCCGACGGGTCCGAACATTCGAACGGGCTCGTACACCCAAACGGGCCCGAAGACTTGGACGGGTCCTACCACTAGGATGGGCCCGAGGACCCGTACGGTCCGACGAGTCGGATGGGTCCAACGACTTAGACACGTATGATGACCCATACATGCCAACGACCTAAACAGGCCCGAGACTCAAACGGGCCCGATAACTCGTACGGGCCCTTTTTAAACTGTCGGGTCCGTCTAGGTCGTCGGGTCCGTCTGGATAGTCTAGCTCGTACGAGTCGTTAGGCCCGTCTGGATCGTCGAGACCGTCTGGGTCATCGGGCCTGTCCGGGTCGTCAGACATGTCCAAGTCGTTGGGCCCATCTGAGTCATCGGGCTCATCCGGGTCCTCGGGCCCATCCTAGTCGTCGGAATCGTCCGGGTCTTCGGGCCCGTCTGGGTGTACGGGCCCAATGAATTGGAAGGGCTCGTCCGGGTCATCGCACTCGTTTGGGTCATCGAGCTCGTTTGGGTCGTTGGGCCCGTTCAGGTCATCAGACTCGTCTGGGTTATCTGCCTCGTCTAGGTCATCAGGCCCGTCCGGGTCATCGGACCCGTCTAGATCGTCGGGCCTGTCTGGATCGTCGGGCCCGTTTGGGTCGACAGACTTGTCTGGTTCATCGGGCCCGTTTGGGTCATCGAGCCCGTTTAGTCGTCGGGCTCGTCCGGGTTGTCTGGCCCGTCTAGGTCGTCAGGCCCGTCCAGGTCGTCGGGCACGTCCAGATTGTCTAGAATGTGAGGTTGAGTGAGAAGAATTTCAAATTCCACCTATTTTGAAGGTATTTGAATTTCTACTAATTTAACTAATTGAAATCCTTCAAAAAAATGCTTGCATTTGAAATGCTTTTTAATTTCTCTATCCAAACAAAGCATTTCATTACAAAGAAATCTAAATTCTTCAAAAAAATGAATTGCTTCATTAAAATACTCTATCCAAACACACTCTGAAAGAATTTTAAATTCTTCAAATAAAGGAATTAATCTCTTAAATTGTCTCAGCCAAACGCACCATAAAAGTTATAATTGGTAAGTTTTGAAATTGTGTACATGTTGAGTGATTATGAAGAATTTTATCATGACAATAAATTATTAATTTTATCATATTTATATAGTTATTTGAATTTCGCCAAACAAATTTGTATATTTATCTTATGGATGAAAATTTTCTCAATGAATCTCAAACTAAAAATAATAGATAATTTAATGATCAAATTCCTTTTATAATATCAAATGTTTTCAATGAAATTCTTGAATATCAAATGAGCCAAGATTGATAAAAAAGTATATTGTAATATGTTTCTATTTTGATTATATTATTTAAATTAAGAAGATGTTAAATGAATATGTAATCATAGTGTGATTAATGGTGATGAGTCGTTATGAAAAAAACAATATTATGATGAATATATGTATGTTTCATTTATCATACTAAGTTGTTGATATGTGATATAAAAATTACATTAAAAACATGATGAGGTTGTAATGATACATTAAGTCATATAAATAAGGATATCATATACTACAACAAAAATGCGATTTTGTGACAAAATTTAGTGATAAATATAAATTTTATCACTTTTTCTTTGATCAACAAAGAATGAATAAATTATAAAAGAGTATTTATGGAGTGCTCTAACCCATTTACAAAAGATACAGAACCTGTACACAAAGATACAAAAGTTTGGCATCATGGCCATACAAAAAACAAAAGAACTCATTAAAATAAGGGAGATATCCTTAATGAAGAGCCACTAGAAAGTAAAAGCCCCAAAGGCCAAACCCTCTTCTATAACTCGTGAAAACATGACCAAAACAAAGGCAAAGATATAAACCTTAGAAAATAAGGATGCAATGGTTATACATGTAAAATAAAGAAACAACCATCCAAGAACCAAAAATGATACAAAATAAGGAGGCATTAAATCTCAAATACCCGACTGTTTCCAACCCATACTATTCAAATTCCCGACCCCACATCTTTAAGGATGCATGAATGCGTGATTTTGCTTACCCCAAATATACGTGTAGTGTTTGCAAACCCTTTTTCTATGCACAGATATTGTGCACACTCTTGTGGTACATGGATAAAGAATTTTGTTCATGATTCCACTTTTTCCCACTTGGTCCCGGTATTAATTTAGACATTGTTCTTTGCTCACCTGACAAACTTAGAATACACAAAAAGTTCCATATCATAGAGAATTTAAACTCATAAAGGGGGAGATACCAATCACTATATGAGAACTTTACCGAAGGAATTTTGTGTTTCATCCAAGCCCAGGTTGTCACTTGAGCAAGGTCAAATATTTCTTCAGGATAAACTTTCCTTTGGTTAAAGATTACCCCATTCCTATGTTTCCAAATTTCTCCAACAATTGGTAACCACGTACATCTCAACATAGTGTTTTGCCTAGAGTTAAGGTTAACGATATTAAAGTGTTTGAAATTCACCATAGCTTTAATATGATGCATGGAGCTCACCCCAGCCAACTATCACATATATTTCACATCTTTTGAAATACTCTACAAGAGAAGAATAAGTGTTCCACCCTCTCTTCACATTCTAAACCCAACTCACACAAGTTGTGTGTAGTTGGATCCCCCTCACAATTAATTTATTTTTTGTTGGTAGTTTATCCAAGGTTATCCTCCATCCTAATAATTGTGCCTTATGGGTTACCCTTGTATTCCATAACATTTTAAATACTTTGTCCTCTTTCTCTTCAAAGTTTCCTTGCAACTTATTATAGGGCGACTTGACCGAAAATACACCTTTCTCATCTTCCTTCCAATTCCAAGTGTCCAAACATCCTTTACTAAATCTTTGAACATTTATTAACTGAAAGAGTTGTTCCTCCATAGTTGCCCCCCAAACAAGTATAAGCATCACCAAGTTAGGTCCTAAATACATAAGTTCCCTTCCCAATGACCCACCTCCTCAATAAATCTTTCTTTACACTCTAATATGGAGTACAACCTAGGAAACCTACTATTGAGAGATTCTTCCCATACCCATAAGTCTTCCTAAAACTTTACTTTTTTCCCCTTCTCCTATAACCCATTCGATACTCTTTTCAAACCATGTCCCTTGCTCAGTGTTACCACACACCTTATGGATGTCTTTCCACCACTTTGACACATTCCTAGAAATGTTAATATCATTAAGGTTCCTCCATGACTCATATTTTGATTCAAGTACCTCTTTCCATAAACCATGATATTCCATTCTTGGTCTCCACTTCCATTTTGCTAGGAGTGCTATGTTGAAGTTTCCTATATCTCTTATGCCTAGAACCCCATGTTCCATAGGTTTCCATATGTTTTCCGACCTAACCCACCAATTTTTCCTATTTGTTGATCCCCATCCCCAAAGAAAGTTTCTTTGTATTTTTATGAGTTCATTACTCACTCTTTTTGGCACTTTAAAGAAAGATATATAGTATAGTGGCAATGCATATATTACCGATTTTATGAGACATGTCTGACCAGCCAAGGATATTAGTTTGCCTTTCCAACTAGATAATTTGTTGCTAACTTTATCAACAATAGGATGCCAAAATTGTTTTCTCTTTGGATTCCCCTATTGTCACTCCTAGGTATATAAATAGATTTTCATATAATTACAGTTTAAGGTGTTGGCAAAATCTTTTATCAATGTTGCATTCAAACCTATCCCCATACTTTGGTTGAAAAAGTTTACCCTGAGTCCTGACATCATTTAAAAGCTTCTCAATATACCTTTTATGACCCATACATTTTGGATACTTGCATCACACATGAAAAGAGTATCATGTGAAAACTGTAACAACCCCATTTTAGTTTCATTGGCACCCATTTCAACACAATATAGGTTTTTCTTGATTGCTTGTCTAACCCACCCTGCTAAGCTCTCTACTATTGTATGGAATGAGAAAGGTGCCATAGGGTCTCCTTGTCTAAGACTCTTAGATGGAACAAACTCCTTGGTAAGGCTCCTATTTATCAATATCGACACAGAGGACGTCAAACATTCTTTTATCCATCCAACTCAACTATCACAGAACCCTAATCTGAACAGCATATAATAAAGAAAATACCAACTTACTAAATCATATGTTTTTTTATAGTTCACCTTAACTATTGTCAACCTCTTATTTTTAAGCATGCATTCTTTCACATTCTCATTAGCAACCAGAATGCTATCCATGATCCATCCTCCTTTAGAGTATCTTTGAAATTATCTTATATAGTGAAAAATTTTATGACTATTATATAGTGACAAGTTTTTTATTTATCATAAACATTATCCGTAAGAGTGAAAAAATTAAAAAAAATTGTCACAATTAATATATTAAAAAAAGCTGAAATATATATGTACAAAGTTAAGGCGTTAAATTTTACCTAAGAATTAATTTAATAACTAAATTATTATGTTAATTAAAAAGGGAAAAACTTAAATATTAAATAGGTTTTATGTCATGCAATCCTTTAATAAACTCATTGATTTAAAGATCTAGAGATTCTATTTCAGTATTATGCGTAGTGACGTGGACCTTCGGCTAGCCAATCATATTTAGGAAAAGTGACATCTGTCTTTAGACTCGAAAGTATGCAAATCCTTATTTAACACTACGAAGGAAAACTAAAAAATAGTTTTTTTTTTTTTAATTCTCATAGTATAATTGATGTGTAATTTCAATTATTCACAGATTTGTTTTTATAGATTTTAACTAATTAAATTAACTCTCTCATTTCAGAATTTCATTTGATAATTAAAAGAAATATAATAAAAGTGGTATACTATTGATACATTAGGTACGATTTTGACAACTCAATGTGTTCGTTCATACTATTCACTTTTGTATTTATTTCATTTTAATTTATTGTTGTTTGAGTTTTTCTTTGATATAAGAGTCAAGCTCATTAATTTTACATATACAAAATAGAATATAATAAAACTTAAAATAAACACAAGTATTCATACTTGCATAAATAAAATATTATAATTTTGATGACAAGATATGATTAGTGATTCTTAATAATATGTCTACTTAAGAATTTTATCTATATTAATAAAAATATTTAAAACTAAAATGAATAAATAATTAGTTGTAATTGGAGAGAAAATGAATTAGTAAAATAAGCTAATAAATTATTTTCAAAATTTGATTTTATGAATCTAAAGTAAAAGTGAAAGATAAGAGTAGCAAAAAGATCAATTTTAAATTAGTATATATTTTAAAATATTTTCCTTATATGAAAGAGACACTATAATTTTGTAAGTGAAAACTTTTTGTATACATAATCGAATCACTCATATATATTTGTAGAAATTTAAACTCGTTATCACTACATCGATTCTATTGTGATATTTTAAGAGTAAAATTTAAATAATTTAAATGTCACACTAGTAATAATTGGTACTTAAACTAGATGGGACTTGTTAGGTGGTAACTATTTGATATTAATTGTTCATTTTTCTTATTTCACATAAGAAAAAAATATATAAAAAACAAAAATTATCTTTTCTTGCTCCATTCCTTTTTAGTCCATTATTTTATTGGTAAGGATGTGAACAAGATTGCTAATTTTGTCTTTGGTATAAGGGTACTACTAACATTGAATTTTATCAAAATGAGAAAAAAAAATGATAAGTTTAGAGATAAGTGAATGGAAGAGTAAATTGAGTAAAGTAAATAAATAAGAAGGATAATTGAGTTTATAGAGCTATATAGCATTTAACTATGATTTAATATATATATATATATATATATATATATATATATATATATATATATATATATATATATATATATATATATATATATATATCATTTAACGTAAATTTACACAATTCATAACAGGTAAATTTACTTAAATAAATAAAAAACAATGTCCATTAAATGTGTTTTCATAAAAAAAAAATACAGTTACATAATAATTTAATGAAGGCATAATTTTAAATTATAAGTTTAATTTCATAAATAAAATTTCAAAGTAAAATCGTCAATCTAATAGAAATTGACATTTATTTGATTTTATTTTTGGTAGGTTCAGTTTTAAATTTAATGTAATTTTTAATTTTCTAATCAGCTTTTTTTTTTTTTGGGGCTCAACTTTAAATTAACTCGTACAGTAACGGCCCTTGGTAGTTTAGTTGAATAAAAAAGAGAGTGTTGACGTGAGATTTCGTTTCTGGTTAACGAAGATTGATGAATAATGAGCACCATCAACGTAAAAATCAACGGTGTTGCTTCACTCCTCGGTTTCAGGCTCTTGTTTTATTTATTTATTTATCTACCCCAAACGCACCACTGTTTTCACCTTCACCCTCCTTCACTCACTTTTCTCTCTTCTTCTTCTTCTTCACTGCTCACACCAAACAAAAACTTTAGAGAGAGAAAGAGAGAGAGACCACAACGAAATTACCCAAGATGTTGCTGGGTAAGAGACCTCGTCCTCCAATGAAGAGAACCACCAGCATGTCCGAAATAACGTTGGATCTGAACGCCGCCGCCTCCGATGCAACCGACCAACGGAGATCAGGTGCTGGTGGCGGCGCCTTAACACCCAAAATTCTAAGAAGACATTCTTCTGATTTCGTAGACACACCTCACTTCCTGCGCGCGTGTGCCCTCTGCAAAGGCCGTCTCGCACCGGGTCGAGACATCTATATGTACAGGTTTAACTCTGTTGCATTCCCAACTGTTGCCGTCAACTCCATAGTTTATTTATTTATTTCTCAATTCTGAATTTCTTCTGATTATTTTTATATGCATAATTCGATTTTTTTTTTTTTATTTGTAGGGGTGACAGTGCTTTCTGCAGCCTGGAGTGTCGTCAGCATCAGATGAACCAGGACGAGAGGAAAGAGAAGTTTGTGACGGCGTCGAAGAAGCAAGTCGTGCCTCCTCCACCGTCTGGTTCTCAAATCGCCGCCACCACCAAGGGCGAAACCACCGTGGTGGCGTTGTAGATGTGAAATCCAAACCCAACATGTCAAAAACGTGTTTTTATAGCTCCCTCTCTTTCTCTTTATTCTCTTTTTTAGCGTGGAGACTTTTTGGATAATGGGAACGGGTGGCTTTCCTTGCTTACATGCGCAAACCGGAGAAGTGTTATTTTTGGAACTTGGAAGTGCCTTGTAGTGATCAATCAATCCCCTTTGGATTTTGAATCCATAGATATATAATTATTGAAATTGAAAACAAAGTTTCAAAATCCTACTCCACTGTTGCTGCTTTTACTCTTTAGTTTTCTTTTTCTGCAGTTCCAAACTCTAATTATGAACACTTGCAGATGTTTGAATATTAGTTCATACTTTTCACCACCACCAATTTCATATCCTTATTTCACTTGGTTCCTTGTTTCGAAGAACCATGCGTGTTTGTGAGAAATTTGTGAATGGTGATTCCTCAAAGGAATAAATTTCTGGTTATATGCAAGTATTGCATAACACAGATCCTGAATTTTTTTTCTTTTTTCTGTGAATAATGAATCCGTCAAATCAATCTATGCGTGTTATCTCATTAAAACGGGTGTTTGAGGCAATTCCAAAGACCTGATCAAAAGGAACAAAATATATAAAGTAATCACAAGGAGTTTTGGCATTTCATGGATGCAGATTTATATAGGTTTTGCAACTTTTTTTTCTTTACAACTAAGCAACGAGATAGAAGCAGGTCGACTCATCTACAGGATCTCAAAGATTTGATATATTTGTCCAATCTGTCGATAGTGCTAAAATTAACAGTAAACAATATATTCATAGCAACAACTTGTCACTTAAAAGCATCAGAAAAATAACCTTTCCTAGGTAAAAGTTTAACCAACAAGAACAACCTTTGGTGCAGTCATATACTATACTATAATGCTGTAAATGCAAGTTGTGGTGTAGATTCAATATCACAAAACAGACTGCGGGACCTTGCAGAGACTGATAATAAATAATAAATAATAGATAATAAATAACAAATAATAAATAAACATTCATCACTGGTAGGGCTTGGCATTGGGAACAAAATAGCCTAACTTTTCTATTCGTTTTTTCTTTAAAAACAGTAAACAGTTGCATGTGTGAGATTCGTACAAGAAGGTTCACGAATGAATAATTCATGTGGAATTACTATGGATGTATGTAGCCATAGATTCTCTTTCTCAATTTGTTAATTCCACGTTCATCTTCATTAATTATATTTTGTTTAGTGAAACATTTAACTAAAACGAAAGCGAAATTAAAGAAAATAATAATAATCAGAATATCTCTCTTGATTCCCACTGGTGCTGTCAATAATGCATTCTCCTCACTCATGCATTTTCCATTTTTGTGGGCAATAGAGACAAATTTGTTTGCTGAATAAAGAAACCATCTTCATACTTTTATTGGTAAAATAGGTTTGGAACGAAGAAAGAGTTTTCTATTCCATAACAAGAAGGGTGCTACTGCAAGCAAGTCTTGTTTTTCAAATAATTTATCAATAAAGTATCATGAATAAAAATCTAATCATTGATGTTGTGGCTGACCTTATTTGATCAATTTAGCAAACTATCATAATTATAATATTGTCGTATTTGAGCTCTTTTATTATTGACATGTAAGAAAAATATTAAATATTATTAGTTAATGATTGCACTTGACAAATAGCAACTACGGTTAAACAAAAACTATATATCACATAAAACTAACAGTTTTATAGAATCGAAAAAAAAAAAAAGAAAAATTAAAAGACATATTTTAAGTCGGTGGCATCTTCAGGAGAAAGAAACAGTGACTTAGTCAGCTAGGTTGTAATAGGTCACCCTTTACACCCTATAACTCAACAGTGATGAGAGATAAATAGATTCATATGGAAAAAGAACTTAGAAAAATTCAAGATTGTATACTGTGTCAGAAATCTTACAAAATTAATGGAAAAAAAATTAAGGAATATTTATTAGTAAATAACAAAACAATTAGAAAAATGTAGCTAACGTTATTTATGATACCGTGTACCAAATTAGATGGAGTCATTCTCATTCGCAATTTGTTTATTCTTTGATCGATGATGGAAAAAAACATTAAAATAAAAAAGAGTTAGTAAGGAAGTGAAGGGGCAACAATCACCTTCACATAAGGGATGCGGCGGTCTTGGTGGCTTGTAAGGGGACCACACCAAACTGTACCAGAACAAAACCTAAAACATTACTCCTTTGCATAACATTTAAGAATTTAAATTTTATAGAATAATTTGTGCTGTCACTGAAATAAGAAAAAAAAAATATTTGTTTCATTTTGAGGTCAATTAGGTTGAAAGTAAAAAAAAAATGAAAAAAAAATTAGAGGG
>Ga0214544_1002940_pt1 | contig 35601 bp, 14 predicted proteins | sample CNSS3metaG_FD_160074 | JGI IMG/M metagenome (GOLD analysis project Ga0214544, IMG submission 160074) | Root nodule microbial communities from cowpea collected in UCLA plant growth center, Los Angeles, California, USA - CNSS3 | ecosystem: Host-associated > Plants > Roots > Nodule | place: USA...
TATGCCCTCTCTCTCACATAAAAATACACCGTTATATATATATATATATATATATATATATATTAATTAAAGTTTCATCACAATTTTATTTTTAAAAAATAGTTTTGGAAAATTAAGAGAATAATATATACTTAAATTTTAATGTAAAATTATTAGTCTATCAGAACAAAATTCCTTGGAAGTCTAAGAAAAAACTAAGATATGACTTTGTAAACATTTTTTTCATTCTTACATAAAGTGTTAATATTTCAATATAAATCCATTTAGATAATATTATTAAGGTAAAATAATATACAGGAGATATTGTTTATTTTTTGAAACTTAGAAGTAGAAGCTTCATTACAATTTCTAAGTGATGTGAGTGTATCAAAACATATTTGAATTTCTTGCTCGCGCTACAATTATGACTAAAATTTGAATTGGACCTATATATGTTGATTGATTCATTTTTTTTTTTCTCTGCATGGCTGTCTTGAGCTGTTAGAAACTAGGACTCGTGAGTGATTGTGAATCTTATCCGATTTGTTGATCCAATTTTTAAATTATGTTAAAAGGTGTGTGTGGTTTCTCTGATTCAACGTCACACACTTAATTCAACGTTGTTTTTAGTGCAGTGTCGTTAGTAAGACTCTATCATTGAAGTTATAATTTTTGTCGCGTGATACTTAAACGGAATATGTTTTTATTTAAAAAAAAAAACTTCGCAAAGTACATGTAAATACCTAAAGTTATAATATGTTTTGATCGTTTTGTTAGAAATTGCGTGAAATTGAAACCATTCTAAGCTAAAATTTGTCAATGGTATGTGTAAGGAATAATAATGAATGTGAATGATATCAGGAAAAACAATGATATTTATAGCTAGAGTGCTTATTTAAACTCTTATCCCCGTATTAGAAAGATTTGTCTATAATCAGCATTTTAAACTTTTTAATTTTAACGGACCACATTCCACACTCTCCTCAAAAACCCATCATACCCACAAATATATAACAAAAAATAAATATTATACATTTTAGTTTTTTTAATTAAACTAAATTTAAATATACTTTTAATTCAAATAAAAAGTGTATTAAACTATATAATAAAGTATAAAATAATTTATAAAACAAGATATAATAACGTCAAATTCATTTGTTATGGTTGATATGGTAGGCTTTTGTAAATTTTCGTTTTCTAAAAGTTTCTTCCATATATGTGAATACAGTCAGTTTCTAAAACATTTTGCACATATATTATTATCGAACAAATTTGAATTTTTTTTTAGAAAATACTTATAAATTTTGTTATAAAAAAAGTACGAAAAATTACTGTTAATTTTTTTATAAAATATTTTATACAAAACACATTTTACAACAAATTTTGTAAAAAATACTTACAAATTTTATAATTCTCTAAGAAATAATTATTCACGAAGAAATTATCTGTCAATTAAAATTCTTAAAAAAAATAACAAAAAAATTCTTTTCTTAAAATTTTTTTTAACAAATTTGTAAGAAAAATTTCATATAATGTTTTATATATACAAGATAATTCATTTCATCTCTGATCTTCTATTATTCCTACACATAACATTTTATTTGTTGTCTCATGGTATGACTATTAGTAAGTTATATAATTAGGAATTTGGAAACTAAAATTCGTTTTTTTTTTATTAAAGGAGACTACAAGACACAATTAGAACTATGGAGAGAAAATTGAACCAAACATTTTTTATTAAATTAAGTAGAACAGAAACCAACTAAGAATCCTAACATATATATATATATATATATATATATATATATATATATATATATATATATATATATATATTTGTTAACATTGTTGTTTTCTTTAATTTTAATTTTTTAAATACTAATAAAAAATTAGATTAAACTGTTTACATATTTCACATCTTTTAATTAAATATTTTACTTAATTTAATTTTATAATCGTATAAATTTTTCCTTAATTTTTTAAGATTTATGAAAAAGTTTATTTTTCTTGCCTAAAAGTATATTTTAAGAAACTTTTCCAAAATATTCATGATTTAATCTAGATTTTTTCAAACTTAGTGTATGTTTGGTTTACGTTTATTTTACTCTTTCAACATTTTTAATAATTTGACAAGACTATTTCAAAACATTAACTACTTTATAATGTCTGAAGAGCATACTAAAACTTAGCATATTATTTTCTTAAAGAATCTCACCTATTATTGTAATAAATAAGTTTTAAAAAAAACTTTAAGTTGACCAATTTCAATTAATATATATGTACTGTACCTAGGCGGTCTAACATAACTATAACAGCAAAATCCACCTACATAACCCCAGAGATACGAATAGTTACAAGATAAATCAAATGAATGAGAGTAGGCAGCCTTAGCCGTCTACTGTAGAAGAGGAAACGAGAACTTGACGGTCCTTATAGACTTAAACATTACTAGCAAAGCTTCTAAAGCCCACAATGATCGATATAGAGGTCATGGGCTTGGCCCAAGCCCACCTGCGACCCAAACAAAGACCTGGCCCATAACGTGACCAGACATAATTAATAAGCTATAAATACGCGTGGACCCCAGCAATTAAAGGTACGCATTCATTAATCCCTTAATCACGAGATTTGACTTTCCTGAGAATTCTTTGCTGGCTTGAGCGTCGGAGTCCTCTCCGCAGGTAACCCCTCTTGGGTTCAAAACGGTCCCAGCCGAGACACCAGCATATAGCATATGTCAGCCGGAAGGAAGCCTACTGAGGAGATTGCGGATTGAGGTAAGGTAACATTTGTGTTTGACATCTCTTATTTGTTCTCTGTAGGAACAATATATATTAGACCGTACATCATTTTCAAGTGAAATCGACCTATTTTCATCTATAAATGTAACATAGGATGTTTTATGTTCTTGCGGAGAACAAACAAGAGATGTTAGACACAAATATCAACTTACCTCAATCCACTATATCTCTAGTTGGCTTCTTCTCGACTCGTGTATGCTGTCTGCTGGTATCACGACTTGGACTGGCTTGGACCCAAGAGGGGTTACCTGCGAAGAAGACTCTGACGCTCAAGTTAGCCAAAGGATTCTCAGAAAGTCAAATCTCATGATTAAGGGATTAATGAATGCGTACCTTTAATTGTCGGGGTCCATGCGTATTTATAGTTTATTAATTATGTTTGACATTGTCATGGACTGGGTTATTGATTGGGTTATAGGTGGGCCTGGGCCAGGGCCAGGCCCTCTTAATTCAATGATTGTAGGTCTTAGGGGGTTTGTCTCAATATTCTAAGTCTGAAATGGTCGACAGGTGTCGTCCTGTCCTCTGAAGTAGGCGGCCTAGTCCGCTTATGCTTGTCTATTGATTCATTTGATAACTGTTTGCATGCTGCGGGCTATGTAGGCGAATTTTACCTTATAGTCGTGTTAGGCTGCCTAGATGCAGTACACCAGTCCCTTAGCCTATGTCGGTATAGCTATAGCGGCAAAGGATGAGAAGTGTGAGCAGTTTTGTTGGGCTGCCTAGGTGTAGTACATTTTATAAGGAGTGAAACGTTAAATTCTAAATCCAAAACCTAAAAGAATTAAAAAAATGGGTTAAATATGATTTTGTCAGTTAACTTTTAGTGAGAATTAGAATTAGTCCTTCTTGAAAACTTTAAACAAATTTAATCTCTCATCTTTTTAAATATTTGGATTTAGTCCTTCAAATCAAATACATTTCAAATGCGTTTCTCAACTAACATTGAAACGGAGATGTTTCGAACGGTGTAAACAAACTCAAATAATATCATGAAACGCGTTTAAAACGTCAAACAAACTTAACAAAAATTGGTTAAAAGGACTAAATTTACACTTTTTTAAGATTTGAAGATTAAATTGGACCAAAATTTTTAGGATGGACTAATTCTAATTTTCAAAAAAAAAACAAGAACATATTTAACCCTTACAAAATTGAAGTTTATTAGGTTTTTTCATGAAAGCAATTAATTAAACTTAAACATGGTTTAAATGTAATAAGCGACCTCTTTAACAATTACACATAATATATTATTATTATTATTTATTAAATTCTACTATAATATATTTTTCCTAAATTTTACACTTGTTTTATATTTGAAGTTTTTAAACCATCAAAGGTTTCTATTCAGTGACACGGTTGTTACCTTGTTCATAACATAACTATAAAATATAATATGAAACACGAGTCTGTTAAGAGATTAGGGTTTCATATTATATGACATTAATTTTATCCAAATAAGATATTTGATATTACTTTCCCTCCAAAATATTAAGATAATGGTGTTATGATTTTTATTTTTATATAATATTTAATTTTATTTATCCAATATTAAATTTTGACTCACACTTAAAGTTTTTTTCCAAAAATAATCAATCTATATATCCAGAAAAAACCTTTTATCAAAAAATTAAATTCAATCCTAAAATGACGCATTAACAACACAGACCTTCAAATCTTAATCGAACCCACTTTCACTCTTACTCTCTCACCATACATCACGAGGGTTAACTACATAATTAGCAAGACGAAAAGAAGTCATTAGCAAAAGAAGCGTGGAAAATTAAGAACACTTTTTTTTCAACAAATATTGACTAGAAAAACTAAAGTAATATATTTAAATTAAGTATAATTTTAATGTTTAATCTCTATATAAAATTAATAAATTTATTATTTACTAATAATAACATAATATAAACTCATCTTAGTTACATCATCTTTATATATGAATACATAATACGATATAATTACATCTTTCTTAATTATCTACACCAATAATTTGGTTCCAAAAAAACCTTCAACAAAATAATGATGTGTCTGACGACAAAATTAAAAGACCGAAGTACCCTCGCCTAATGCATTTGTTCATGCTCTCTTGGTTTTCCATTTGCTTTTTATACCCATCATTTATTAGTTGCGCCAATTACGTGGGAGAAAATAAATCCAATAACTTCAGGATAAGAACATGTGAATAAGATTTTTTTTTCAATTAAATTTAGATCTTGAAGTTGTCTAATTACTATTCTAACTTTTTATATTGATAATGTGTTATTTATGTTTTTCTTTTAATTTACAACAATCACTCTGTTAGAAAGCATGTTATAATATTTTTCAAATAATTAAAAGGGATAGTATAATTTATAAGAAGTGTCATTGTAACCTTGTTGAAACAATTAAAAAATTATACGTAGGGTAGGACCCTAAAAAAAGAGAGGAGAAAATAAAGTCAATGGTTGTTGTTATCAAATCAAGTCACTCTTACAAGCTAAACTGGGAGCTTTAGGAAATATATTTCCATTTTGTAATGCATGTTGGTTCAGTTTTGTTGCGTTTTTGGCCCTTCCTTTTAGGAATGTTTTTCACTGATTAGCGGTGTTCACCTAAATTCAACCTAATAGTTGCACCATTTTGTCTGTTTTCAATAAATTGATGTTATTCGTAATACACAACTTTTGTCTCTATGCCCAAAACCTACGCTCAAAAAGCAATTTTCTTTACACACACTTTATTTGGGAAACGATATTTTTTTTATTCATTTAATCAGCGTCAATCAATAAAATGACATCGATCAATGTTTTTTTAGAAAACTAAAAAAAAAAGGTGTATATAACGCAGGTTCAAATCCTGAAATAATCGGGTTCATCATGAGTATGCGTTTGAGTCTAGTTGAATTGAAAAAAAATTAATTTTCTTAACTGTGGGTAAGACTAAAATCTAATTTATTTAACTATAGATTAAGCGAATTTGAATCTAAGTTAAAAATAAATTAACCTGAAATTTATTAACTAGTTTTTTAATTTTTTTTACTATTTTTTTAAGAAGTTATTTATTATGATTAATTACTATTTCTAGTTTAATTATGTAAGCTGGAAATTTAACTTTTTAAAAGAGTATAATATTGTTCTTTTTAATAATTTTAAAAAATTATTTGTTTATCAAATTATATAATTTATACTTTAATTTTTAATTATTTTATAACAATATTTAATGAAATAAATGAATATTTTGATTAAACTTCTATAAAAAAACTGAATCGAACTAATCCACTTTAAATGTATAATCATAATTAAAAGATACATATAAAAAGTATGATAATATATATTTAGTATATATTTTCATTTAGTTATGTAAATTGAGTGTTAATATTATTTTTTTACTTAATCAATCAGGTCAATTTTTTTGTCAATTTTATTTGATTTAATTCTTGTTAGTAACACCATTTAAATAATTAGTAAAATGATGGTCACAGGTGAGTTTTTTTTGTTTCTTTTTTAATTTAAAAAAATTAAAATTATTTTTTTAATTTCTTTTACATTTTTTTAGTTTTGAAGAAATGTACATGTCAATCAAAGTGTGTATTACAGAATCAATGTTTTATATTTATTTTTATTTTTGTATTCATTATTTTTGTTCAATTTAGTTCTGAGGAACAAAATTGTTCCATTCTTAAAAAAAAAAATAGACTAGATTAAATCTAACATATGGTATAAGATTATGTTAACACATAGACATTTTTTAAAAGTCTAAAATAAATTAAAATAAAAAAGTAAAATTTTCAAATAATTTTAAAAAAATTGAAAAAAAAAACTTACTATTTAAATTGCTTTAGAAAAAAAATAGAACAAAATTAATAAAAATTGAAACTTAATTAAAAAAAATGGTGACAAAATATATATTTTAATCTAAAAAGTAAGTTTGGCGATGACTTTGTTAAAAAGAAAACAAATAAAAATTTAACATGAATATAATCAAAAGTAAATGATGATCTAAAAAGTTCATTTAGATATTAAGTTATATTCATTTAAGTCAAAATTTACTACCTATTTTTATAAAAGTAAAAGTTAGGGACGTATATTGAAACTTGACCGTGACTCGTATAATCTTCCATTCCTTTCTAGATGTGCTGCGAAGAACATCTAACTCCAAAATATGAAACCTAAAACCACTTATTGAATTATTACAAATCATTTCCGATCAAAAGGATAGTGATCTATTGAGACTCAAAACTATTATAGAATTATAACTTTTTAATTGAAAAAAATAATTATATTTTTTTCTCTTTATTTATATTTTGTTTTCTATTAAAAAATTGTATTTCAGTGATTATAAAATGGTCACGAGTTTTCGAGATATAATTTTCTAAAATACAAATAATTGTCTCTAGGAAACATTGACAAGGCTTTGGAGGTAGGTTCCAAATTGGCGATAAGCCGGATAAAATTCAACTTATTCAAACTAAACGCGTTGAAAAACATAGCGACAACCCAACAACAATTAAATGTCATTATCAAATACCAGATAATCTCCTCAATATCAACTTCAATACCAAGTTCAAATATTCATGTTCAAATACCTTTTTTCTCTCACAAACCATTCACCAAAATCTCAGCCATGAAGCTGAATCGCCTATGCATCGTTTTACCACCAAATTCTGGTGAAATGGTGGTGCCACTTGAAAAGGGACTGCAACAAGAACCCTTCCAAACACCAAAGAAACAAGTTGTTGAGGCCAAACACCCTCACAGGGCATGTGGGGGGCAAGTTCTTGCTTCTCTTCGAGATGTTTTGGGCAAGTTTTATGACTCAGGGTGGTGGAGAATTTGCCAAAAGGGAGAGCACAAAGAGAAGCACGACTGTGGTGTGTTGTTTCACGATATGGATGGTGTGCAAGTTTCTGTTAACATTGGGAGGGACAACCCCAGAATTTTCAGCTATGCAGAGCTGTTCATAGGGTCTAATGGTTTCAGTGAAGACCAAGTTTTGGGGAGTGGAGGGTTTGGCAGAGTGTACAAGGCCGTTTTGCCGAGTGATGGAACCGTGGTTGCTGTGAAGTGCTGTTTGGCAGGGAAAGGGAAGCAGTTTGAGAAAAGTTTTGCAGCAGAGTTAACAGCCGTCGCTGATCTTCGCCACAAGAATCTTGTGAGGCTGAGGGGTTGGTGTGTCAATGAAGATCAGTTGCATCTTGTTTATGACTACATGCCAAACCGAAGCCTTGACCGTGTTCTGTTTCGCAGGCATGAGAACTTGAAGGGCAAGCCTCTTCAATGGGGACAAAGAGTGAAGATTGTGAAAGGTTTGGCAGCTGCATTGTATTATCTCCATGAGCAACTAGAGACTCAGATCATTCATAGGGATGTTAAGACCAGCAACGTGATGCTTGATTCCCATTACAATGCTCGGTTGGGTGACTTTGGCATGGCAAGGTGGCTAGAGCATGAGCTTGAGTATGAGTATAAGTATAAGAACAGGAAAACAACATCAATCAGAAGTGACCATTTCAGATTGGGAGAAACATCAAGAGTAGGGGGCACAATTGGGTACCTTCCTCCTGAAAGCTTGCAGAAACCAAGCAATGCTACCTCCAAATTTGATGTCTTCAGTTTTGGGATTGTTGTGCTTGAGGTGGCTTCTGGAAGAAGAGCAATTGATCTCACACAGACAGATGAACAAATGATTCTGCTTGACTGGGTTAGAAGGCTTTCTGATGAAGGAAAGCTTCTGGAAGCAGCTGATACAAGGCTACCAGATGGATCCTTCATCCTCTCAGAGATGCAGCATTTCATTCACACAGGCCTTCTCTGCACACTCCATGACCCACAATTGAGGCCAAGCATGAAATGGGTAGTGGAAGCTCTTTCTGATTTTTCTTTTAAACTACCACCACTCCCTTCTTTTCTCTCCCACCCTTTATACATCTCTTTGTCTTCCCCATCTGATACTAGTCACAGTCCAAGCAGCACAAGCGGCACTAGCTCCACCACAGATAATGCAAGCATAACCACCAACAATACCTCAAACTATGTCACAGCAGCAGGTCAAACTGTGTATGTAACCGCTGAGTACAAAAACAGTGAAATCGTCTCTTCTAAGAGCATGCACCACCAGCGACCATTTCCTGTGGTAGAAACTCCAAGAGAAATATCATACAAGGAGATTGTTTCTGCTACAGATAACTTCTCTGATTCAAGAAGGGTCGCTGAGCTAGACTTTGGAACTGCTTACCATGGCATCCTTGATGACAAATGCCATGTTTTGGTGAAACGCCTTGGAATGAAGACATGTCCTGCACTGCGTGATAGATTCTCCAACGAACTCCGGAATCTGGGAAGGCTTCGCCACAGGAATTTGGTTCAACTTCGTGGATGGTGCACTGAGCAAGGAGAGATGCTTGTTATTTATGATTACTCGGCAAGTAGAATTCTCAGCCAACTTCTTATGCATCATAACAATGGAACTCGAAGTGGAGCTTCTTTCCTCCAATGGCATCACAGGTACAACATAGTGAAAGCACTGGCCTCTGCAGTACTCTATCTACACGAGGAATGGGATGAACAAGTGATCCACAGAAACATTACTTCTTCTGCTGTCATTCTTGAGCAAGATATGAATCCAAGACTCAGCTCTTTCGCTCTAGCAGAATTTTTGTCAAGGAATGAGCATGGTCATCATGTGGTTGCTGACACTAGAAAATCGGTTCGTGGGATTTTCGGCTACATGTCACCAGAATACGTGGAATCAGGTGAAGCAACCACCGAAGCTGATGTTTATAGTTTTGGTGTGGTGGTGCTTGAAGTTGTGAGTGGACAGATGGCAGTGGATTTCAGGCAACCAGAGGTACTTTTGGTGAAGAAGGTTCATGAGTTTGAGATGAGAAAAAGACCATTGAAGGAATTAGCTGACATTAGACTCAATGGAGAATACAATGACCAAGAATTGATGAGATTAGTAAGATTAGGAATTGCTTGCACAAGTTGCAACCCGCAGTTAAGACCAAGCATGAGACAAATAGTAAGCATCCTTGATGGCAATGACAAATTACTTGTCCAGAATAGCAAGGAGAGCAGTGAAGAATGGAGACAGATAAATTACTGTTCTTTGTCAATGGTTAAGAGAATCCAAGCTCTAGGAATACAGTAAGAAATTGCAGAAGGACATTGAAGTTACCTAATGGGAACTGAAATTTTTGTAATATAGAAAAGGCTCTATCTTGTTTTTGTCTACTTAATATCTATACTAGGTTGTATATTATATAAAAGAAGCTTCATGTATCAGTGTATTTTTATGCAGAAGCATCGCAAAAAATCATGTGTTTCTATTCATACTTCAATTTTATAGTTTTCAATTCCACAAGCAAAGTGTATAAATTTCTCCAGCACAGTCTTAACAACATGGAGACAAATCAAGCTCACACACATTTAGCACAATCTAACTTCAAACTCTTCTCTCTATTCATCTGCTTCAATCCCAACCCAGTTAATGAAACCAAATAGGAACTCCCTGAACGTGACCTGGCCATTCTTGTCCCAGTCCATTTCTTCTGCAAGGAAGAAAAAACCAGAGAGGAAAATCAGAAAGGTAACATAGAAATGAGAAAGGAGAAAGGAGAAAGTAAAGATCAAAACAGATTATGCTATAGAATTGAAGTGAAGTAAATAATACGAAATCGGTGTTTAGAGATGCGCGCAGGGGATCTTTCACGAGGATTGGTCTCATTCAGTGTTCTGACCATGTCCTTTTTGTTAAGCTTCCCATCACCATTTTGATCAAAAAACACAAAGGCCTCAACTATGGAATTGAAAATTTCTCCAAACTGTTCTAACCCTGCTTTAGATGACTGAAAGAAAAATTTAATCATGATGAAGTCATTGCATAGTTTTATCAGATATACCAATTTCAAGATCAATAAAGCATAAAATTAAGTTTCCAATGAGTACATTAACAGAGGATGAAGGTTCGGCTAGTAGATGAATGAGGCATAGAAGAACTATGAACTCATTGAACTGTATGCCCTTGCTTCCATCAATATCACAGTACTCAAAAAGATTCTCAATCTCCTGCTCTTTAAGGTGAAGTTCTAGATGTTCTAAGAACTTCTTTAGCTCATTGGGTTCTATAGACCCATTAGAATCCTCATCTGTGAAAGATACAACATAAAACACTTACTTTTCTACCAAAATTGAAGAGCTGGAGCTCATTCAAAACCGAATGTTGGGACTGTTATTGAAACTTACCATACTGTTCAAACATTCCTCTTAGCGTTTTCAGCCTCTCCTTAAACATTGGGAACATCATAACTATACTATCAACTGATTTCAACTTGCTCTGTGCAAATTTATATCTTCTCATTTCAACTATTTTCCTTTCAATCTTGTCATCCAAGCACATATTCTTGCTTGACTTGCCAATACATGACATTATTACTCCCATTTTCTTGGCAAAGACTTCTGAAGACAGCAAAAGGTAAGAGTTCAATCCTTGAAATGAGTATAAGGAAACAAAAAAGGAATTAAATTGTATGAATCTAACAATAGTGTCTTTGATACGTTTCACTTGATAAATATCAGAAGTAAACGAATTATTATTAGTTTTTCTTAAAACTGTCATCAATATGCATGTGCAAGGTACACAAGAAATTCTCAATTCTTGCAATTTTTGAAATCATTTTGTCATGTGCTGTTTTGGTAAAGTAGAAATTCCAAATGTTGTCCAATGCCTAACAAGATATGAAATAGATTAAACAAGAGAAAGGAATAGGACAAGCAAAACGAAACATACCTGCCAATTTCCTGGTGCTTGGCTTGTGACAGGCAAATGAGGTAGTTTTAGGAGAACCAAAGGATCAAAAGGAAGCAATTTCTAAATATGCAAAATTTTGAAGAATAGAGAAGCATCTCAAAATTTATAAGGAAAGAAAAAGAAAAGTTTAGTGGATTCCAAATGGGGGGAGAGATGCCATCTTTTCTGAGTGCTAGGCCCTCTCCAAGTATCTAAGTTCCAAAGGGGTACTTAAGGAATATGTTCCATTGACTTTAAAAATTCCAGATTATGCTTATTTACTATTGTTAGGTGGTGTTTCTAATAAACAAAACCCCAAAGAAAAAGGACAATTCAAGCACGGCTTAAATAAGATTGGAAGTAAAAACTTTATTTTACGTTTAAATATATTTTTAGTCGTAGATTTAAATATGAAATTAAGATTTGTTTTTAAAATTTTGATATAATTTAATTTTAAATTTTAAAATAAATGAATATAATTATATTAATTTTATTTTATAGTTAAATATATTTTTAACTTTAAATTTAAATATGAAATTAAGATTCGTTTTTAAAATTTTGATATAATTTAATTTTTAATTTTAAAATTTTAAAATAAATGAATATAGTAATATTTTAAAACATTCTAATTCAAATATCAATCTAAAAAAAATCATTTAATATGTAAAAAGAATTAACACATTTGAATTAATAAAATTATATATATTTATTTTTAAAGTTGGGATCAAAATATATCAAGTCTCAAACATAAATAAACTTTAGATTTAGGTTCAAATTTAAAAAATAAAAACATATTTAACTATATGATTTTGCCTGACTTTTTTTGGGAGCTCCCATTAGTCCAAGATGGAGAAATAGAACATGACCAGGTAGCCGCAGCTGTTCCTGGTTTCTCTTTGTAGCAAAGATAGCATGTTTTACAATTTTCTTCAGTAAATAATATTGCCGAAACTGTGTCCAACATTTTTCACAATTCTATGTTGACATTCCTCGAAGATAATGGAATGTTCTTTCTTGAGAAGGTTCAACCAAAAGGGTGAAATATGAGTCAATTTGTTTAACATTCCGACTTACAAAATATGCATCAATGGCATCTGAAAACCGTGGCACTATTGGACAAATCAGAAACAGCAGTTGGTACACAATATCACGTCATTGCATTGGATGGTCATCTAAACTACGTATAAATATCTCAGTTTTGTTCAGTTTTAATTAATATAAAATTTCAGCAGAGCTAAACCAATTTGTGTGCTTTGGAATATATCATTTTTTGTTATTATAAAATATCTTTTAAAAGAAAATCATAAAACATATTATTAAACATTTTATAATAAAAATTTAAATAAATTACATAATTTTATAGAAAAGAAAGAAAAATCAATTTTTTATTTTGATAATATAAATGTTATAAATAAAATACAAAAAAATTGTATACTAACATCCAACCTACAGAGTTGTTCCTATTACACATGATAGTTTCACATCGTTTAGAAGTCGAGGCCTAAGATGGTTTAAATACTTTTTTCTCTTACCACCTACCAAAGCGCCTTTTAAGGATAAAATCGTGACGGAGGCGACGCTCCAAACCGGACAATGCCTTGGATGAGGGGTAATTGACCCTAAAGATATCCTGGGATTGGAACATTGGTGCCTACCTTGGGGCCAATAACGAGGTTCTAAGACGAACCAATTGGTCGACCTATGGTCAGCTGGGTTGCATTCCACGTCCTTCGGAGCAGGCTTTAACTCGTGTTACCGACTTAGGTAGGCTTATTATGTGTTGTTGTCTTACACAGGCTTTGTTGCCTTTTTTGTTCTTGTAAGTCTTTTCGTCCTTCGACTTTCTTGTCTTTCTTTCTTCATGGTTACTTTCATTAGTGGACGTTTGTCCTTGTACTTTACTTTTTCTTGAGGTTTGTCTTGAGATGATATCGGTTATTATTAGCTTTCCATTAAGTTCTTCTACCTTTCCATCTACTTTAAAGTTTGGAGTGTCGTTGGACTTTCTTTAAACTAGGTCTTCATTCTAGAACGTTCTTTCTTGAACCCGAGTATTGTAACATTGAGTTATTAGTTGCTCTTGTACTCAAGAGTTGGAACATCAATATAATCTTATACTAGAACGTCAAGTTATTCTTGTATTAGGGCATTGGAATGCCTAGTTGCTTTTGTACTTAGGTACCAGAACACCGAGTTTACTTATGTATTCGAACCATTGGAATGTCGAGTTGCTTTTATACTCATTGAATTCTTCCTATATTTGGGTATTGGAACGCTGAGCCTACTCATGTATTCAGACAACTGGAATGCCTTGTACTCATTGAATTCTTTTTGTACGTGGGTATTGAATGTCGAGTTTACCCTTTCATGTCGATGAGGTGGAGTGTGATTTCTCTTCGACCTTTAAGACTTTTGTACTCAGGTACTGGAAGGCCAAGTTCACTCATGTATTCGGACCACTAGAATGCCAAGTTGCTTTTGTACTCATTGAATTCTTCCTATACTCGGGTATTGGAATGTCGAGCCTACTCATGTATTCAGACAACTAGAATGGCTTGTACTCACTGAATTTTTTGTGTACTTGGGTATTGGAACATCAAGTTTACTCTTTCATGTCGATGAGGTGAGTGTGATTTCTCTTCGATCTCCAAGACTCCTCCCATGGTCTACTTTGTTGATCTCGATGTTTTGGAGATCCAAATTATATCATTTTAGAGTGGTTGTGCGAGAGTCCACTCTGAAGGAGTTCATCAATTACTTCTTGGAGTATTTGTTGGCTTTCTCACTTTTAACCAAATTACAATCTCAATTAAAAGTGAGAACTTTTAAATTATCCATAGTTAATTCAACCAAAATATAGTCTCAATCAAATTTTATTATGTTTAATCATGTCTATTCTTTTATCTCATCACCAAATAAAAAGCTTAATCATTGTAAAGTCTCGATTAATTTTATTTAGATTAAATACCTTTAATCAAAGTATAGTTTAACACTCCATGGAATGCAAAAGTAAAATAAAAATAGAAGAAGAATAGAGAGAGAGAAAGGAACAAAATTATGCTCCCTTAAGGGTTCCTAAACTCCAAAGTCTCGAGCTTGTCTTTCTACTTTCCCTTGGTCTCTTTATATAGGTCATGATTGGAATTGAATCTTATATTTTCTATTGCTAAAATCTTTTATCTTTTTATATAATATCTCTCAAATAATTAACAAATTTTATTCGTTTCTAAAATATTTGGAAGATTTCCTTTGTTGATAATTTGAGATATATCAAAGATAATTAATAAAAAATCTTTAATTAATTATTCAACAACTTAATTTATGTCCAATTTCTAATTTTGCCCCTCTTGTAATCTCCTCCCATTATCTTCTAAATAATCAAATATCTTCAAGATATACTTGTTTGTTGTAGAGATCTAAAAAGATTATAGAAGATCTTGCCATATTTAAAAATATTTGATAGTTATTATCTTTTGATATTTTATGATATAATTAAATAAGATAATTGTTTAAAAATATCAAATAAAATATCTAATGATATATTTTTCCCAATTATCTTTTATCATAAATATTTATGAATTATGAAAGCCTTTTTTCTGGGAAAAAAAATAGAGAAATCCCTAAGGTCCATATTTTGTTGTTTGTTTCCTCTTCTTGGCTTAGCCAAACTTCTTCACTTTTTGAAAGTTTTCATGCATTCTTCATGCAATGCTTGGCTTGAATTTTTGTGATTTTCATATTCTTGGATTTATCTTTAAGGTGCCATGAAGTTTTAAACAATTTATTTACACACCTCCATGAGCTCAACTTAGTTACAATTGCACTAACACACCTCAAAATATCCAAAGAACATTTATGCAACTAAAAAGCTATTTTTAACATATTTTTGTATCTCATGCTCAATAAACCCAATTATAAGAAATCTCAATTAAATCAATCTTTTAATAACAAAATTCAATTAAAAATCCAGAATTAAACATTAAATGAGGGCAATAATACACACTCATCAGTATTCCTGTTGGAGGGATATTTCTTTCTTCATTTTGTCAAGTTTCTAGCTTTTTTACTCAAGTGTTGTATCTGTTTGCCATTATTTCTCTTATGCGGCTTCTTTCCAGATTTCATGAACGAGATCCAGATCTGCTTGGAGTTTTTCTTCGTTGTGCTCTTCGTCAAAAATGTTGTCTTTCTGAGCTCTAGTAGTAGGTGACTGTAACAGCCCTTCCGAGATGTCATGTGTGATTTAAAATTTTCCAAAACTTCAAAACACAACATGTGATACCATCTCATTAAATAGGAACTTCACAACCATTTTATTTATAAAAACCACTTGTCTAAATGTCCTTTGAATAAATTTTGATAATTCAAAAAACATCATTAAAACTCAAACCAATTTGGTATAAGTTGTCAAGAAAACTTATTACAAATCTTACCAAATAAAAATAGTTATCAAAATATACAACTATTACATTATAGTCCAAAAATAGTTCCAAATGCTTTTAAAATAAAACTCCCAAGTCTTTCCCCCGAGCTCCTCATAGTTATGCATCTCTACTAGAATCTGCATCAACATCTGCTCTCGTATAACACGTGTAAGACCCACTAAATTTAAATAATTAAATAAATAATTATTTAATAAATGCGGGAAGGAGGAGCCTCTATGGAATTAAATGTAAACTTTAATGACCCGCCAGGCGACACATACATATATGTCCATTTCCTGGGTTTCACCATGAACCGTCTGGCGGTCGAGGGGTGACCCGCTAGGTGACGCATATAGCGCAAACTAGTTTTGGTTGTTTTGGTGTTCTTGATGTTTTCTGTGATGCGCCATGATAATTTATATGCACGAACATGAATCCTATGTTGTGTATGTCTGCAGGTGATCATGATATATATATATATATATATATATATATATATATATATATATATATATATATATATATTGAAGTTATGTATGTTGTGTGCGTTTGGGGTTTTAGAATTCATGTTGAAATTGGGGTTAGTAATTGTTAAAAGTTGCAATGAAAGGTGTATTGATTTTCCAGAATTGACGATTAGATGAATGTTGTATGAACTCTGTATGGTATGTGCGTATAGAAACATGTTAGGATGAGGGTATGTACTGTAAAATCAGAATATTTGGGTGTGGTGCAGTGCTGGAAATTCTGGGCAAAACCCAGATTTATATGCACCGCTTGACGGCGCATGAACTGCCGCTAGGCGGCCTGACAGTGCTGCGTATTCTAGTTGATTAGCATGGATTTTGTGTGGTTGGCTATATAGATAGAAATTCATTTCAATATATATAAGTCGAAGATGGAACATTAGATGAAGGTGGCCTGTTAGGGATTAAGGAAGGGTAGAGCTAGTGAAGGTGGGAAAAGTGATATAATATAAGGGAGGATGTAAATGTTTCTGCTGTATGTGCTAAGATAGATTCCAGAAAGTATACTAAAGTAGTAAAACGGGAAGTGTGAATTGCATGGGGCATTATTGTTAGAGAGATGGTATGCTAATAAATGAGCAAAATGTCAAATGCAATGTGTGAATTTCAATTCAGTTTTATGAACATGTGGGGATGTATGAAAATTATGTTTATTGGGTGTTGTAGTTGATATGCTATATTGTTTGTGTTATTTTAAGAAGTTTGTGCGACATTGGTAAGTACAATTTACATGATTAAAAAGGTGTGTATGATATTCTAGTGATTGAACTATGCTTGGTGTGTCATAATTGTTCTATAAGTTGGTGTGTGGTATGATTTAAGGTCCATTGGGATCTGTTTTAAGTGCCCAAATACCAGTAGCATCGCGCTACTAGTATGGCGCCTGGCGACAAGAGCGAGCCGCCAGGCGGACGAAACACAAATCAGTGGCAGTGGCCACTGTTGACGTGTGGCGCTTGGCGGTAGGGACGGTTCCGCCAGGCAAAATCGAACAGCAGAGGGGATGGAAGGAGACTGGCGCCTGGCGGCGCGAGACGGGCGCGCCAGGCGATGGCGACGAGTGGCGCCTGGCGGCAGGGCGAGGTCCGCCAGGCGTTGACGGTGCATGTGATGATTCTACAGGTGCGTGGCGCCTGGCGGTGTGTGATGCCCGCCAGGCGGTTTGGACCCAGTGTCCGCCTAGCGACGTGGGACGCGCTAAGCGGTTTTGGTTCAGTGATGGTGCGCGAGGAAAGGTTTCTACACAGCTTTAGGTGATGTTCATGATGCGAGCTTTGGCTGGGGGTCCAGTTACTAGTGTAACCCGTATTGGAATAACACGTGACCACTCTAGGTTGTAGCCTGATTGTTTAGGAAGTCCAGTGGAGTGTGCGAGTTGTGGCTCGTACGGTGAGGTTCGGGTGATTGCCCTCTTCAGAGTATTCTGATAGACTTTTGGTAGTCTGGAACAGCTACAAACTTTATGTTTGTTTCGGGGAGCTCCACTTGGTGTCACGGTGAGATGCTGTGGCAAGGTTATTCCCACGTGTGAACTATCAGGTGGTAGCCTGTAGTCGGAGGGGCTAGTAGACACTCGTGCAGCGAAGATCGATCATTGTTCTCACCTAAAGGGTATAGAAATGCAAGTACTGGAAGTGAAGAATAAAGGAAAAAGGGAAAAGAGTACTAACCCGGGGTTTTAATGTTGTGAGTTGTAATTAATATTATATCTGTTTGGTTTTATTTAAATGAGCTCACCCTATCTGTGTGTGTGTGGCGATGATCAATTAACTTGTTACATGGGAGCAGATGTTAATGCAGGTGAGCAAGTGGATACGTAGAGACGGAGTGAGGATCACGACGGGATTAGTTATTCAGTTTTATTATGATTTTCTTTTGCAATTTTTATGGTTTGGTTTTGTAATAACTGGATAGTACGATTTTAATTACTACGGAAGCGATGTTGAACTTTTATTTTTCTCGCGTTTTTGGGAAATTGCGAGGATAAATGCGATGTTTTATAAATATTATTTCTTATTTATTTTTAAATAGTAATTTCTGGCTAGGACGTTACAACACGCACATTATATGATCATCGCACATACACAAACAACACACAAAAGCAAGGTAAGCTAACCAAATAAACATCACATGTAATATTAGTTATATCACATTCTCACCCATACCATCCAAGATATCAACATATCACATGTTCCAAAACCACAACATACAATAATCAAATCATATTACCATCAAGTAATATCAACGAATGACATTCTCTCATAACCAATTGTTCTACCTTTCCTACGCAACAACGCCTCTTGGAAAAGGCCTTTCCCTTGTTTTCCATAGACTTACAAGCCACAACTCTACCCGCTCGACAAAGCCTTGGATAAGAGCACTCTTGCTAAACTCATGTCAAATACTTATGGCTGAAAGAAGCCCTTTTACCTTGACTCAATAAAGCCATATGGGTAAAAGAACCATTAGGGCTTTACGGCTATCAAAGAATTCATATTGTCTCATCATATATGTACACACACATATCATAACTCACCACATGATTAAACATACATCAACTCATCATGCAATTTCATCATATCATGGCATATCATACCTTATTACACATATATGATCATGCCAAACCCTGCAAATGCATTCCAAACAAGCACAACGCATAACCATAATTCTTACACCAAAATTCCAAAGCAAAATTTATCATCACAAAACTCAAAACACTGCAATAATGCATGACATATTTATCAGGATACAGACATCCAATCGAAGATCCCACTAGTCAAACAAATAATAGCATGTTACGAACTAACGAGTCGAGAAAGTCAATTTTACTAAAACTGTGCAGACGAAACAAACACACTCGCCTATAATACAAAAAATAACGTCAGTAAAATTTTGTGACACATTTATTAAACTACAGACCTCTAATCAATGATCCCACCGGTCAGACCAAAGAATAACATGTTATGAATAAACTGTCCAAATATGAGCTCAATCAAACGGTTAACGAACTAAGAAATTTAATTTTAGTAAAATTGCACAAACTAGAAAAATACACTCACCCAAAATATGAAAAATAACGTCAGTAAGATTTCGTGACACATTTATTAAACTACAGACCTTTAATCGATGATCCCACCGGTCAGACCAAAGAATAACATGTTATGAATAAATTGTCCCAATATTAGCTCAATCCAACGGTTAACGAACCAGGAAATTTAATTTTAGTAAAATTGCACAAACTAGAAAAATACACTCACCCAAAATATGAAAACTGATGTGAAATTGCATAATTTTATAAATCTTTAAACACCTAACTTAGAAATAAACCAAATATCAATGTACCACACTAATCCACACTTAACCATTCACAAAACATTGAACCATACATTTCAATCTTCCACTCTAGTTGCATTTTACATCACCACAACAAAGATTCAATCAACTAATTAAACAACTACGAAGAGAAAATGGCACCTAATGAATCCTCAAGTAAGTTATGCTCTTATGATAATCCATTTCTTTTACCAATTCATACAACCATAATGAACCAAATACAATTCTCCACTTATAAGTTAGGCACAAAATTTTACCACCAAACCACTTCAACATCATATTCACAACAACAAATTCAATCGTAAAATACCAAACTATACTACATCCATCACATGCCAAGAATCCATACCACAACTTCACATGAACATGAACCAAAATCAATCAACTTATCTCTCATAAGCAATCTTCACCACCAACAATTTCTCAACGCCAACTTTTTGCTGTCCACACAACAATATTTATCCAATGTCATCAAAATTCATTAATAATTAAAATTTTCCTATATCCTAACAACCATAACACCTAATCATATCAACCTAGCATAAAAAAAAATTCTAACCACGACAATAAAATTTCCCCGTACCAAAATAAATTCTTAAATCACCTCTTTTACCACCCAAAGATTACACCTCAAAACCAAAAATATTATTATTTCACGTTACAAGAGAAATATATCTTTGCACCATCATTATCACGTCAACAACATTGTATCATCATCTCACCATAAACTCATCCATAGAAGAGACATCCAAAAATAATATCATAATCATCTAGAAAATTCATCTTATCATCCCAACTTCAAAATTTTACAAAAGAAAAACATAATTTCCCTTACAATTTCATATTCTCACTTCAATATAATTCAATGCAATTGACCACAATAAAAAAATAATAAGAAAGGTTTATCTCCGCTTACTTGGAATTTCTAAAACAAGAGTTCTCTTCTTCTTAACTAAGAATTCCACTACTCTAAAGAGACTCTCCTTCTTCTCTCCCCTGCCTCCAAAACTTAACCAAAATTTTGATTTCTCTCTTTCAAAGTTATGTTGCCCACCACTCCTCAAAACCCGAAATTTAACTTAGTACAAAGTCATTCTATTTTCCCATAAAATTTAAGACTGATACATATCTCTTTTAAAAATATTTTTTCTGTCTTAATTCCCCTTTTCTAATAATCCATTCTAAATTAATAAAATAATCCAAATAATGGTTGCACCAAAATATAAATTATTTTGATCACCTTTTCAATTTTCTACTCATAAAATATTTAAAAATTAAATTCTTAATATTTATTTTTGCACTTAATTCACCTTGAACCATTATTTCTTGTGCTTGTGACTAGATACAACGGATTTACCTTCAACTTTTCATATTCCTAAGAGCACCACAAAAATACCAAAAAGAAACCAATATTCATGGCTTTTGCTAAAAAGTGTCACTTATACTTCTGAGTTTCTTCTCGTACCTTGTGCATATCGATCTATTAACGCTCTTATGCATTGAAGATTTTGTAGTCGTTGTGATTGAGATTGATTTATAAGTTGTCCTCATTGTGAGCTTCATCATAACTTTATCTATAAGTTGGAGTATTAGGCTCTTGAAAGTCTAGCTTTCATATGAGCTTATACCTTTGAGGTAGTTTTCGAATGACTTTTCATTCGAGCTTGTGCCTTTGAGATCAATGACGAACCTTGGACAAAAAATTCAGGGGTGGCAAACTAAATTTTTATATATAAATTACTTTTATATATAAATATGACTATCATTCACTATATGTAATTTGATATGAACATCATTTTAGATAAGTCCTTCGTATCTTATCAATTTGATTTGGTGGGTTATTGTCAAAATTGAGGACGCTTTCTCGAATCACGTTCTAATGAATTTTCAAATTCATTATATGTATATCTGGGAACTTGAGAGAGTTATTTTTCATTTTCTTCAATTCGTCATTTCTGATGAAATTTCTCAAGTTTAGTTGAGAGTAGATGCATTTTTTCCATTTTCATCACAATCCGTCTTCTTGAAAAAAAAATCTTTTACTATTTATCATAAATCTTTTAATATAAATTTATATCCTCAAACATATTTAGAAAAAGATAAAATTTATCTTCTAATAATGTCCATTTTTATCTCTTTTTGTGTCTTTATTGTCATGAAAAAATCAACTCTTTCCTAGCTTTTATCTTGTTATATCCTCAAGTTTAGTGTGTTTTGTATTTTTTTTGTGTTTTAGTTATTATATACTTGTTTTGCTTCTAATCTCTCTTTTAAGTGTGTTAAATAAGTTAAAAGGAAAAATTTGTGGTGGAGGAAAACAAGCAAGAACTCAAGGAACATAATTCGACAAGAAATGGTTAATTTTGAAGCAAATACCAGCATCAGACGCCACTGGAATCACGCCTTGTGTTATGAATACATAATGTTATCAAACTACCCAAGGCTAAGCGATGGAAAACTGGGGCTGAGCGCCACAAGGTTGAGCGGTGGCGAACTGGGGTTGAGCACCACAAGGCTAAGCGGTGGAAAGTGGGGTTGAGCGCCATTCAATCCGTAAAACCTGGCCCTGAGCGTTGCTGAGACAAGGCTGAGCAGTGGCGTATTTGACATGTCAAAAAATGAGTTTTTAATCTTGTTTCTCACAAGGGTTTGGACCATTCCTCATTTTTGCATGATAGAGAAACATATTTTGGTGCTTGGAGAGCCTCTTGGAGGTTGCTAGGGTTGTTGGAAAGCGCTCCCACTTCTCCTTGGGTCTTCTCCTCCATTCATGGTGGTTTTTTCCCCTTTTTGGGGTTGGAGAGGAAGATGGGTTGTGATTGGGAGATGTAGAGACGAATGGGAGGTGCAATTCGAGCATGGAGTGGCTGCCAAGAACCTTGGGAGAGGGCTTGCATCTTCTCTTTGGTTTCCATTTCTTCCCTATCTCTTCAATTTGTAAAACCTAAGTTCTCCACCATGGAAAGGTAAACCTATGTGTTGAGATTAGATGTAATAAATTGAATATTGTGCATTTTGTGATGTTAATCCATATGCTTTTCCATTTCTATATTAGTATTTGATTTCCATGCTTAATGCTTGCTTTGGTCTAGCCACCAATGCATGATTTGTGGTACTTGAGATGTTGGAAAATGTCTTTTGAACCTAAAATTGAAATTGAATGCCTAATGGAGCTTGTATCTAGGGATAGAACATGATTCATCAGTAATCTTAAGACTCTTGAACTTAATGCATGATTTCACTTGTTAAGGATTCAAGGAATTAAAACTTGATGAGTTATCATAGAGTCAAAGTCGCTAGGAATAGGATTTGAGTATTCTTGTGAGTTGATTTTGACATGAAATTGGAATTGAGATGTTTGTGAATGCAAGAGAATAATGTGAATGAAATCTAGTATTGACAATTGTATATAATCTATGTTAAATTTTTGTTGCACACCAACTGTTTGATAAAATACCAAAAAGAGTTTCTTTGTGTTTTTGTGAGCTTTGTTGTGTATTTGAGTTGTGAATTGTGAGAGTTTTCATGTGTTGCACAAGTCCTTATGGAGAGAACGATATTTATTACTTGCTACGTGCAATTGGTGCACTTGTCATTTTCCATTAACATCTTCACAAATCACATTTATCACGTTACAAAACATAACAAAACTCATACTACTTTAATTAAATAAGCAACACTATATAAATTCAAAAATTTAAAAAATTTGTCATACGCAGCGAAAAACACAAAATTCCTAAATTTTATAATTTAGGATTATACTAAATTAGGGGAAATAATATAATTAGGGTTTCTTTGTGTTTTTGTGAGCTTTGTTATGTATTTGAGCTGTGAATTGTAAGAGTTGTCATGTGTTGCACAAGTCCCTGTGGAGAGAACGATATTTATTATTTGTTGTGTGTGATCGGTGCACTTGTCGTTTTCCACTAACATCTTCACAAATCACATTTATCACGTTGCAAAACAAAATAAAACTCATACTACTTTAATTAAATAAGCAACATTATATAAATTCAAAAATTTTAAAAATTTGTCATACGCAGCGAAAACATAAAATTCCTAAATTAAATTTAGGATTATACTAAATTGGGGAAATAATATAATTAGGGTTCTTATCAATTTCATAAAAGAATCCATAAAGTCATAACTAAGGTTCATACAAATTTGGTAGAAACATTGTAATAGGAGAAATAAACTTAACATACATAAATCGTAATAGATACTAACCTTGATCCGTGAGAGATCTTGTGAGAATGACTACTTCAATCTCTCTAGATCTTGTGAGAATGCCTACGTTAATCTCTCTATATCTTGTGAGAATGCCTACTTCAACCTCTCTAGATCTTGTGAGAATGCCTACGTTAATCTCTCTATATCTTGTGAGAATGCCTACTTCAATCTCTCTATATCTTGTGAGAATGCCTACTTCAATCGCTACATTCTCCAACCTCTGCTTCCCAATCTATATTTTTGTTTTTCTTTCCCCTCTTGCACTTTCATGATGACTTATTATAAAAGAACGTCATGGTCAAAGAGAGAACCTTAATCCTTTTTATTAACCAACTTCTCTATCAAGTTGGTTTTCATTTTATCTTTATTTTATTTTTTATTATAATTTTCTATAATATAAATTTAATGTAAATAATATAATAATATATAAATATAATTTTAAAATATATAAAAATAAATATAAAAATATAAATTTAGAAAACTTTGGGAGAGCCAGGGCTCTCCTGTATCATTATTATGTTCTGTCCTTCTTTGAGATGACTCTTGAATGACTTTTCATCTGAGTTTATGCCTTTGAGATAGTTCTTGATTGAATTTCCATATGAGTTTGTGCCTTTGAGATGATCCTCAAATGACTTTTCATCTGAGCTTATGCCTTTGAGATAGTTCTCGAGTGACTTTTCATTCGAGCTTATGCCTTTGAGACAATTCTTGAATGACTTTCCATTTGAGCTTATGGCTTTGAGACAATTCTTGAATAACTTTCCATCTGAGGTTTTCACTTTAAGATAGTTCTGGAATGACTTTCTATCCAAGCTTGTTGTTCTCGGCTCTTGTTGAAATTTGGATTGGATCAATTTTCTTCTCTTGGTGTTCGGACTTGAAAGTTGTGTGACTTGTTATAAGCTTTTGGCTTTATGGTTCTCTTGCTTCGAGAACAATTAACTAGATCAAAACATCATCCTATGTTGGGTCGACGCGTATGGATACCTTCCACAATGCTTTCTTCCTTTGAGGATATAAAGGAACACGAAGATGGAGTTTGTTATTGCTGTTGGAACTAGGTTACTCCTATATTTTGAATGTTGCAGAGGTGTTTGGTCTCCATCGTTATAATAAAGTGTAGCAGAGAAATATACTAACTTTGTACCGTAATTGCAAATGCATGCACTTAATATGCACCATGTGTGAGTTCAATTGTATGCAACGCCTGATACCATGATATTACATGGCATAACTTTTTCATATGCATAGAATTGTGTGATATGCACAGGCCCCAACCTTATTTGATCAATGAATGGCGGGGTGGTGGACCTCGGTGTGGGACCCACTAGTTTATTACTAACCAAAACCATATATTTGGTGTTGTAGAGGCATTGCCTGTTTCTCACAATTGAAAAGCAATACCTTTCAATTCAATAACGTTTTCTTGCTGAAAACTTGTTTACGGATTCGGCCTAAGGGCTTGCTCCCACCTCAATCATCTCCAACACATTTCCCCTTAAGAGTGCATGGTTGATGCGTGTTTGAATTGATGGATTGATACATGCACATGCGCTGTTCTAGATTGGGATTGTCTAGAGCAACCTCCAATATATATTTCTTTAATGGAGCTTACTAATGTAAGTGGGCAAGAGCAATGACTCTGACGTGGTTGCAGCACGGCCAATCACACACCGCCAACATCTTTCATTCTCCCTCGTCTTTCTCCTTCCGGGAAGCGTTCCTTCTAAACCCCTGAAACAAGATCTGGCCCCGCCATTGTGATGTCGTGATTGCTGTGAGCTCAATGTGCCAAAGTGGGTGGATGCTATGTCGAGGGAGGTTTTGCTGCTGTCGGAGTCTGCACATAGAGGAGATCCGTAGTGGTTGGTCGTTCGCGTTGTTGCACCATCGATCTGTGTGGGTGGCGATGCTTTGGTGGTTAGATCTGCGTGCGGTGCTTTGGTGAGCGTTGGCGAGGCCTGGTGTTGGCTGTCAAATTGCTGTAGTTGCACCGACGAGGTGGAGGTGGCCTGTGTGATGGATGTGTTTTGGATCCGATGGGGATTTATGAAGAGGAACATATGGCAGACTGCCATTGGTAAACTTTTGAGTGCTAAGATGTTGTCACATGTCACGCTCTAGTTAGACAACTTTATGAGGAGGATAATGGATACGTGGCAGCCTTAGACACATGTGTCCATTGCTTGAAAGAGGAGTATATAATAAAATTAGGAGTAATGATAGTTTAACTCACCAAATTTGACCCCTTTTTAACCTGCCTACATGGCATTAAGATGTGACATTTTAATTTTTAGTTTTCAATTTTTTTTAACTTCTATGACGTGTCACCAACCCTTTTCATTCTTTCATTCGTTTCCCCTCTGCGTCTTTCATCTCTCACCACTGAAATTTCCTCAAGTCTTTGTTTGCTGGGACAAGGTTCTTCGCTTTTTCTCTTCTGTCAGAGGCACTTTGAACATTGTGTGATGATGAAATTTGGTGAAAAAGAGGGGTTAGGGTTTTTTATTTCTTCCTCGCAAAGATCACACCCACACGCACATTCATCGAGATTCTTCTTTTTCATTCCACATCTATCACCGTTATGTATCCTATTTTGTCTCATGAGTAAGTGAGAGTTTCTATCTTCATCCCTTCTCTCGTTCTAGGGTTTTTTTTTTCGTTATTTCTCTTGATCTCTGATGCCTAAGCTTGGTTTAGTTCGTCCTCTCAATATGATGTTGATGATGACCTGAATCGTTATTATTTATTTGATAGGTCATGCCATGGACAGAACAAAATTTCAAAATACTTCTTTTGTCCTTTAGTTCAGTTCTTGAATATCTAATAACACTTTTCTGATTATTTATATGTATAACCCTATAGGAAGTGGAAATTGTTAAGATTCTTGTATGGTGTACTGAAATCATCTTTTAGAAGGTTTGAATGAACTTCATCCGAAAGCGTAAATCCAACTTAAGCATTGTTGATAAGGTGAAATGGTTGTCTTGATTGATCCAATCAGCCACATACATTTGAAAGGTATAAAAACTATTATTGTTATTATTATTACTACTCATGTTTTTCTGTCTTTTATTGAGTGTTTGTTTGACATTTTATTTTTGTAGATCTTTGCCTATGGAACTAAGTCAGTTGTGGATTTAATGGAATCTTCATCTGAGGTTCACTTTTCTGGAGTTTACATGGAGTTCATAGAGTAAAGAAACGCTGGCATAGAGCAAAGAAACGTCGGCATAGAGCAACCAACTACTTCTGCAACTAACATGAATAAACAACCTTTTGTGATAGGTTTTTTTTTTCATGTCAAGCCACCTATGCATTCATAAAATCACATTTTTATTTATTTGTGTCATGGAAGTCAATGTGGGCACTTCTTGCATTCACTTTATCTTTTTTGTTGGACCTCATCTAATGTACAATAGTTTACTAAGTATACTAAGGATTTGGTTGTTATAAACTAAGGTTCCAAACCCATATGTAAATATTGTTGTTCTATTAAGGCATAGGAATATCACCAGTATTCCTTTTCCTCCACCATTAACAAATGGTTCCGTGAGCCATTAGATTTTGTGGTCAAGTGAAGAAGAACAATCATACTTCAATCCAATTTTGTTTTAGGTTAGAGCAATGAAGTTTCTTGAAACATAAGTTTATCTGATTGTGAAAGATAAACTACCACCAACTCAGAATTCATATCGGTTGTGAGAAGATGAAATCAAAGACTTTGAGTAAACTTAAAAATTCACATGAAATGAAAATACTTCACACTTTATGTTAATTTCTAAAAAATTTACTTTTGATTTGTGCATAAATTAATGTTATTAATTTTTTCTCTATAGTAACTATTTGTGAAAAAATATATCCAAAATGAACATACTCTAGGTTCTTGCACCATTTTTCCTGATTATTCCTGTTACTTTGTCATTCTATAGTTTTGAAATTGGGGTTACCTCTCACACCTAACCCCTAGTCAATCTTGCTTAGTTAATATTGAAATTTTATTTCTTTCAAAGTTAGAAGTAAAAGCTTTAAAAATAAGATCTTGACAGCTATGAATGTCTCATTTTCACATCTTAGCAAATTTTATTATGTCTCTATGATTCTAATTCTTTTTCTTTTTACTTTTTCAATTGTGCATGTGACAAGTGTTGGTGGTGGAGTTAATTTGATCAATTGGAGTTAATTGCAATACAATTCGATGTTTGATGTAAATCCAGTGATTAATGTACTACAACACTCTCGTGGGCATTGCCTATTCATGGAGGGTATTAAAGGTTTCACATGTTGTCCAAGTCAAAATCTGCCATATGCATAAAGAAGATCAGACCACGTGCAACTCTAAAGATTAATGTTGTTAAAGTTGCTCATAGATGATATACCTAATTAGATACATTAGAAAAATATTAGATAACCTTTTATTTTTCGTAAAGTTGTTAAAGTTTCTCATATATGATAAACTATGTTGTTCATTGGTTATTAGCTTTGAACCAATCCTATAATTTGTGGGGGTAGATTTGATTGCAACTTTCTTGATATTAGTAAATTTTGTTCAATGTTTTTTGTTGTTGAAACCACAATTATAGAAGTTTTATGGCGTGCTTGCTTATAATTTCAAAATTTATTTGGTTGTTTCATTCTAGAATTTCATCAATCTATTTGACCAGGACACGTTATATGTATCTGTGTATTAAGTGTCTTTCTGTGTACAAGTACGTATGTTGTTCCTTGTAAGATTTTACACACAAGGATGTCCTCATTCAATTAACTAAAGGAATGATTATTAAGTGTCTTTCTATGTATAACTATTTATATGTTTCGTTGTAAGATTTTGTACAAATGGATGTGCTCAATAAATTAAGTATTTTTCAACAATTTTTCTTAATATGGTATTAATTTTCATTAATTCCTTCACGAAGTAAGAAGTAAACCTTGTTGAATTATACCACAAATGCACATTTCAAAGGTAATCTCATGGACATCTACAAATACAACTATTTTTCAATGATTATTTTCAATACGATATTAATTTTTATTAATTGGTTCATTGATAACAAAAATGCACATTTCAAAGGTTATCTCATTACCACACTATCAGTAACAGTATGTGTCTTTCCTGTCTTCTTTTTTTGTATAAGATTTTGTACATATGGAGTACTAGTAAGTGTTTTTTTGTGTACAACTAAGTGTGTTTTCTTTTATGAGATTTTGTACATACGCACTTGCTTATTCCATTAAGTGTTATCCTCAAGAGTAAAGAGTAACTCCAAATACGATATTAATTTTTATTAATTGGTTAACAAAATAAACATTCATTGATGACAAAAATGAACATTTCAAAGGTCATCTCGTTACCACACTATCAATAACAGTAGGTGTCTTTCTATGTACAATTATCTGTCTTTTTTTTTATAAGATTTCGTACACATGGAGTACCAGTAAATGTCTTTTTGTGCACAACTATCTGTGTTTTCTTTTATAAGATTTTGTACATACACACTTTCTTATTCCATTTAGTGTTATCCTCAAGAGTAAAAGGTGATTCCTAGGTGTCTTTCTGTGTACAACTATTTGTCTTTTTTTTATAAGATTTCGTACACATGGAGTATCAGTAAGTGTCTTTTTGTGCACAACTATATGTGTTTTCTTTTATAAAATTTTGTACATATGGACTTTTATTCCATTAAGTGTTATCTCCAAGAGTAATGGGTTACTCCAACTACGATATTAATTATTATTAATTGATTCACAAGATAAACGTTCATTGATAACAAGAATGAACATTTCAAAGGTCATCTCATTACCACACTCTCAGTAATAGTAAGTGTCTTTCTGTGTACTACTATCTGTCTTTTTTGTATAAGATTTTGTACACATAGAGTACCAGTAAGTGTTTTTTTGTGCACAACTATCTGTCTTTTCTTTTATAAGATTTTGTACATATAGACTTGCTTATTCCATGAAGTGTTATCGTCAAGAGTAAATGATTATTCCAAATACGATATTAATTTTCATTAATTGTTCCACCAAATAAAAGTTCACCGAAAACATAAATGCACATTTCAAAGCCTTCCTTATAACATACTTCTACTAGCAACAGTAAGTGCAGTTTCTACGTACAATTATCTGTTTTTTTATTTTTAAGATTTTGTACACATGCAGATATATATACATCCATTCTGACACAAAACAAAATACATAGAAACTAACAAATATATATATATATATATATATATATATATATATATATATATATATATATATATTCATTCTGTACACTTTTTATTCAGTAATGAAAATTTAAATCTATAGAAAAATTATAACACAGTCTATACAAAATTATAACACTACAAAAGAAACAATTTTTTTTCTTCATTTATTGTAGCAAAGTCTTCCCATATAAAAAAATACAATACTGAAAGATGTTAAATTATAAGACGAATTCTACATTTAAAATTGTTATCCTTTTTTTTCTAGAAAGGAGTTATATAGCACGGTATTCCTTCATGTCAAGGATAATGATTATGTTTGTGCGATATAACTGCTATAACTGAGCCTTATGGTATTAACCTCGCCCGCCATGATCCATGATGACTTTACTCCATTATCCAAATCCCTGTAATTGAATTATGAACATGCTTGCTAATATTCAATCATCTACAACCTTCAAACATCAAAGCATAAACCTTCAAACACCAAACATAAAGGATAAAATACAAGTTCTAATAAAAATAAAACAAGTTAGTTTGAATCAAGCTCTTGGCTTCTAGTCAGATTATGGTATGACAGTATCTACAACCTTCAAATGCCAAGTTCACTAACCTATGAATATCAGTAAATATAATAGGAGACAGACATCGTTAAAAAAAGAAGTTTACTATATATTGTTCAAACAAAAAGAAGTTTTTTCTTTATCTTTGCATGTTCCCTAACATCGGAAAACATAAGTGCTAATAACAATGGAAAAGTTAAAGACAACCGCAGCTATGCTACATCTGAAAATTGTTGAAGCAGATTTTCGGGAGAAGAAATCTAGACAACCTAAAAAATTTCATTAACTCAACAGAGATCTTACTTTGGTTGAAATAAAACTTTATAGTTTACTTAATCGGCAGAGTATACACTCCTTATAACCAAAATAACATTAAAACAAATTTTTGCCTCCAAACCCAAAACAAGCATTGCACTAACCTATGAATATCAGTAAATATAATAGGAGACAAACATAGTTAAAAAAAAGAAATCAATCAAAGTTAATAGTTAAGAAAACAAAATAACTTCCACCCAGATCCAACACTTACGGATGGTGGGCTCAATTTTTTAAATTACTACATCATTGAATCATTGTAAATGATAACACAATCAGAAGGTAAGATCCAACTGTTGCTGTTACAGATGATGGGCTCAATTTTTTAAATTACTCCATCATTGACTCATTGTAAATAATAATAAAATCAGATGGTGTGACAACCAAATAACAATTTTGGAAAACCACAATCAATAAAAGATTGGGGAAACAATTATCAATCAAATATTATATACTATATAGTCAACATATACTTTATTACTTTGAAAACATGCCAATTCTTACAACACCAGTTTAAAGAATTTGTCTACGATATTGCCAACAAGTTCTATTGATATTAAACTATTTATATACCAAGATACAATTGGGTTGTATGTTTGTTCCTTATAAAACCAAGTATTCCTTACACCACTTATTTTTAAGATAGGAATGCATTGATCCCTATGTGATAAAAATTAGAAAAGGTAAATGATTTTATTTCTCTGCACACACTCACAAGAGTGAACTGTGAACCTGTAGAGCTTCAACAAATAAAATTTTGAATCTTATAAATACACACTCATACTCTCTCTCTCACACACACACACACACTCATACACACACACGCACACACTCAAACACATATAGTAAACAAACTCAGGTCAGGAACAATAAGCCTAAAAAAAAAGACGACCAGGGAGAGAAATAACAAAAAAAACCCTAAAACGAGAGAGAGGATGAAGATAGAAACTCTCATTTACCCAGGAGACCGAATAGGATACACAACGGTGAGAGATGTGGAATGAAAAAGAAAATTTGATGAATGTGCGTGTGGGTGTGTTCCTTGCGAGGAAGAAAGACAAAACCCTAACCCCTCTTTTTCACCAAATTTAATCATCACGCAATGTTCAAAGTGCCTCTGACGGAAGAGAAAAAACGAAGAACCTTGTCCCAGCAAACAAAGACTTGAGGAGATTTCAGTGGTGAGAGATGAGAGACGTGAAGGGGAAACGAATGAAAGAATGAAAAGGGTTGGCTTGAAACCTGAACTGCAAATGCCCTCTTCTACTCTAGACTACACCAGTCAATGCAAATTCCACGTCGCAGAAGTTAAAAAAATTGAAAACTAAAAATCAAAATGCCACATCTTAGTGACATGTAGGCAATTAAAAAGGGGTCAAATTTGGTGAGTTAAACTATCATTACTCTAAAATTAGGGAACACATCCCATATCTTTTTGAAATTTGCTAATTTTGGCATTTTCTGAAGGTTTTTTGTAATTTTTTTATTTTTACATTTTCACACCTTGCAAGATTAATATAACTTAAGCTACATAAATAAACATTAAAATATTCAAGAAAATATTTTATGCAACTCAAATGTTATTTTTGTTATAAAATAAAGTTAATAATAGTAATAGAGAGAAAGAATAGATGTTTTCTGTCTCACTTTATCAAGGGAGAAAAGTTCCTATTTATAGGTACATAAGACAATCCAAATAGTACAACTCAAAGGTTACATACTTAATGTAAATATCACCAATAGTAATCAAGCTGAGTAATTGTCAACAACTCAATGGACAATCCATAAATTTCATAATAATTTTTTATTTTTATCTCACGGGGCCACTATTAGAATTTGGCCAAATTTTGAATGTGTTTTGTAATTTCTTTATTTTCATACCTTGTATGATATTAACATAACGTCAGTTGCATAAAAAAATATTAGAATATTCAAGATAATATTTTATGCAACTCAAATTCTATTTTCTATGCGTTTTTATCTCACGAGACCACCATTGGAATTTGGCCTTATTCTGAAGGTGTTTTCAAAGCAATGGTGTTTTTCACAATAATTATTCGTAAAATTTGAATAAAACACATGTAATGAAAGGAATGGTGTCAAGATAACATTCTTACACGGCATTGTGAAATTCTAACCATAGATATTCATGGTAACTAATTGTGAGTAGTTATGGACAATCTTCATCTTCGATCTTAATAATGAGTTATCTCATGTAAGATTTTATAAAAGGTGTAGGCAGGATAAAGTTTTACCTAGGTCCCACGGTGGGCGCCAAATGTTTTTACCAATTTGGAGTGTAGACCTTTGTACAGGCAGCAAGATCTTGATGACTTTGATAGACTGTTGATGGCTTTGATAGACCTTGATGAGGGTACTCCTAACAGTTGAAATAGGAGGAGATCCAACTGCAAAAGATTTTCTAACACTCAAGTCAGTAAGAGAGTTTGGATCATTAAAGTAAAAGAGAATGAGTATGAGAGAGTGTGTGTTTCTTGGTGAAATACTATGTGTATTTATAGGGCCTTTTGGGCCTTGGATACATGTGATAAAATGGGCCCAATTTTCTTTTGGCATGAATGTGAAAAGGCAGAGGAAAACCCTAGTTGCTAAGAAGGGCAACCTTTTGGATTGAGAAACACTCTTTTAATGGTTATTGAATAGCCATTAATCAATTTTTAATTTAATTTTCGTTTAATGGAGTAAAGGGTGATTAAGGGGGTATTAACTTATAGAGATGAAAGAAATAGAAGTGAGGGAAACACTGCAATTTCGTATTGGCATTGGGCAGAGGTTTTTCCATAAGTTTCGGACTAGCTTGTAAACAGAATTGAGGCTGAAAGCTGTTATTGGAGTGGAAATAAAGGTTAGGGGAGTTGGTTGAAGGATTCACACACTCCAAATTCGAATTGAGCAAGGATTCCAGGTAAGGGGAGTTGTTTCTATATGTCTTAAATTCGTATAAGTTGCATTGAGCCTTGCCATGAGATAATTGCATGAAATTCCTTTGCTTTCACGTTATTTTCTAAGGTTTCTGGGTTTCTGTCTAGAAACTGCTTGGCGGTAAGGCCCGAGCCGCCAAGCGACGCATCAGACTGTCTTGTATTTTCTGCCTTTTTTTCATGAACCGCCTGGCAGGGATGATTATCCGCCAGGCGGCACGACACTGTTCTCGTTTTCTTGGTTGTTTTGATGTTGCTTGTGCAGGAGTCAGTGTGACTTCTAAATTTCGGTTGCATACAATATTTTGGTGACTTATTGTCCTGTAATTTATGATAATCACGTATGTGGTGATACTTAGACAAGAGTCATGCATGAGAAATCATGAATATATATATATATATATGTATATATATATATATGTATGTATATATATATGTATGTATATATATATATATATATATATATATATATATATATATATATATATATATATATATATATATATATATATACATATATATATATATACATACATATATATATATACATACATATATATATATATATACATATATATGGGTTTTGGAAGGGAAGAAGTGATAAATTGATGTTCATTATATCAATAATTACATGACGCGAAAGGGGTGATATTGGACTATGTGGTCTTGATAAATTTTATGTGAATTGTGTGGCTTGGTGTAATTGAATCGAGTGTCAAACCAAGGAAGTAAGGATTTCTTGGCAGGTGCGGAAAACCTGGTTTGTGCCAGGTACTAATGTACCGCCTAGCAGCACCTTGCTTGCCGCCAGCGACAACTGTTACAGAGGCAGTTCTTGCCCTACACTGGATGGTCACGATAAATATTGGTTGGGGTGAGTTGGAATAGGAAAACTGTTTAATAAAATTGGAGGAGTTGGTATACTGGAATTTATTGTAAGCATGTCAAGGGGGAAGTTGGAAGGTATGCTATGTTGGGAGTAGGGTGGGAATGAATGAGGAAATCTGTTTTGGTGGTGAAATTAGTTGAGTGATAAGAAGAAAAGATATAGAGTACATAATAAGAGGGCTTAAGAATTTATATACCAAAATGTGGAGATTTGGTAACTTTTGGCCTATAAATAAAAGGGTGAATGGGAAAGTTAGTTAAGGGGAACAAGTATAAATCGACTAATTGGGCTGAATTATCATTATGAATTCTGACTAGAATGGGTGTTATTGAGTGTGGTTAGGGGTGGCAAACGGGCCAGCCCAGCCCGTTTTGGCCCGGCCCGTATGTGGCCCGTCAAAAAACGGGCCGGGACGGGCCAGCCCGTCAAATAGAAACGGGCCAATAATCACAACCCGTCCCGTATAGGACGGGCTAACGGGCCGGTCTGGGCTGGCCCGTCTAGTTTTTTTTTTAATTTTTTTATTTTTTTTAATTAGTTTTCAAATTTTTTAATTTGTTTTATTTTTTAAATTTGTTTATATATACATATAAATTATTATTAAAGTCATATTT
>Ga0214544_1002942_pt1 | contig 35585 bp, 21 predicted proteins | sample CNSS3metaG_FD_160074 | JGI IMG/M metagenome (GOLD analysis project Ga0214544, IMG submission 160074) | Root nodule microbial communities from cowpea collected in UCLA plant growth center, Los Angeles, California, USA - CNSS3 | ecosystem: Host-associated > Plants > Roots > Nodule | place: USA...
GCAATCTATCTGGACCCATCCGTACTGGCCACAACCAACACACTCACACCGGCAACACTCGCCAACCCGAGCTCAACTCAAGGGTTCCTCGTGTTCATCCGCCATCCCGAGCTCAACTCGAGGGATGTCATTCCGAGCTCAACTCGAGGAATGCCACGTGCTTAACCCCTATCCCGAGCTCAACTCAAGGGATACGTTCCGAGCTCAACTCAAGGAACACCAGCAAGCCGACCTTTAAGATATCCTAGAAGCCTTGTAGATCACGCACATCATAACAAGCATAACACCAATCCGCTACAGCAAAATCGCCTGGTGGGGGACACGTACCGCTAGGCGTTGCCGCTTCCAGATTACCTGGCGGGGGACACGTACCGCCAGTCGCTGCCACTTCCAGATTACCTAGCGGGGGACACGTACCGCTAGTCGCTACCGCTTCCAGATTGCCTGGCGGGGGACATGTACCGCCAGTCGCTACACCAGTACTTGCACATTATTGGCTTTAGTTCAGGTTCAAGCATACTTCACACAGGTTGCTCTCATTTGCTCTCATTCTAGAGTACCTCGAATGAAAAGCATTGCCATCTATAATGTTCTAGGCCTTATAGCATCTCACATGTGCATTCATCCCCTAGTCATATAGACCATCCCAAGCATGCTCAAACAAAATATAAGCAGCAACACTATAACAATTTTAAGCACATGATCTTATGCACCAATGCAATTTAATACTGCCACCCATGCCTTCACCAAACCAATTCTCCACATGTGACTAATCCAAAGGAATATCCAAATTGATAGAGACTTACCACATAACCCAATCATGCTTCGTTAGAAGTTACTTGAACTTATCCAGAGCTTGTTCATGTATTTTACACACTCCAAAATAAGCAATATTAAGAAATGTATATCTCTAGCTACTAAGATCCAAATCCAATCTCCATCGTTCAAAGTAAAGAACCACATGTTATGGACCACCTGTCAAAATTTCACCTATATCGGACGGTTAACGAACCGGAAAATGCAGTTTTACGAAAACTACGCAAACGAGAAAAATGGTGACGCCTAGCGCCCAAAAGTGAGGATGTGGCGCCTGGCGGGACTGTACTACTGTTGGGCGGTCCCTGTTGCGTGAAAAGTACGAAAAAAACAGCGTTTTTTGTGAACAAGAGCACCCCTCACATCTCTTATATGGCGCCTGGCGGTAACCAATGTGCCGTCAGGCGGTTCCTGCTATTCCAGGAACCCTAACCTTCTTCTCTGCACCTGCGAGCTTTAACCAATCCCCAACTACTCTGTTTTCCATTGATTTTTCGATTCAAAGGCTACACTCACAGGTTTAAGATCATGGTTCATTCCTATGGCTCCCACTACGAAAACCCCTTACATTATTTCGTTTAACTTAGTGTCACAATAACAATCTCAACCCCAAATAATATTAATTCAATTTTCGTCCAATTTGACCATCACTCACATGTAATTCAATTATGTATGATGCCCAAACACTCAGAACCAATAACGACTTCCCATTTCCTCAATTAGAATCACTCAAGCACACGTAAAAATATCAAAATCAAATGAACAGGTTCACGTCGCCTGACGGGTGTTCATCACAAACGATTTCTGGAGAAAAAGTCCAGAAATTCAGATTTCAATGCAATTTTAACAAAAACCAAACATACACATTCTATAATCATACAATTACACATAAAAACTCATATAGGACGTGGTTCAGCTCCCCTAACCTGGTTCCCTTGGCTTAATTTTGGAGTTGTTATGAAATCTCTCTTGATCCTCAATGATCTCCCTTTGGCTTTCTCTCCCAATTCAGCTTCAAAGCTTCACTCCAAGGCTTGAACCCATAACCATACAAATGCCAAATCAATGTTCAACCATTTAACCAATTCATGTTTCATGATGACTAATATAATTAAATTATTATATCATTTCATAATCATGCTCAACATATATTTAAAAAAATAAAAACAAATAAATAACACACAATTGGCATACTTAGGACTCGAACCCAAGTCCTCTCACACAATCAAAGTACTCTCACCAATTGAGCTAGTACTTTTCCACATGATAGCAATCCACATTAAATGTCTTAAAGGCTCATACTACCCGCATATATTAAATAATTATTTAATTAATTATTCAAATTTCTCGGGTCTTACACCATATGTAACCGACTCCTGAACCCTGGTTTCGAAGACTGTTCTTTTTAAGGTTTTTCTATATTTTTCCATAATAAAGTATGGTGGCGACTCCTCTGTATCTTCTGAATTATTTTCGCTGTCTCGCCGTGATTTCGGTTGCGACAGTAGTATACAATTTACCATCACAAAAACCATGCTTCCAATTGGAAGTACAAATAATTGCCTCAACACTTGTTGACAATAGATAATTTCTATACTTATTAAGAATCTTGGAATCAATGTTCAATGTTGATTCAGATGCAATTGTAGTAATTGGGATGCTTAACAAGTCTCTAACCATTAAAGCAAGGTTTGGAAAATGTTTATTGTTATTCTACCACCATTCAAGAAAATCTATAGCTACTGAAAAATGAATATCTTATGTTGGCTCGTCCAAATATGTATCAAGTTTATTCTTTCCCGTTTCAGCTACTAGTTGACGTTTACGTTGTTGTAATTCCAAACATGATAAACAAAAGAAGAGTATATTAATATGAACAATAATAATTAATAAATTAGAAGAAAGTAAATAACTTACATCAAACGTGTTTGGCTTCATAGAAGATGAGGATAACACATCACTCAGGGTACACTTTTAAGCATTTGAAGTTGAAGTCTTTGAAGTATATCGAGAGGATAATATGTATAATTTTTCCTTTATCTTCTCCACCTTTTAATCCCAACAAAGAGGGTAAATCTTTTCAAAGCAGAAACCCAATGTAACTAATCTCATCCTTAGGTCTAGAATTGCCCTAAATGCAAGAACAATAATGTATGCATCCCAATATTTGTCAAATTTCACCATCATCTTTTCAGTCATATTTCTTATAACTTCATCTCCATCTTGCACACTTTCCATTAAAAGGCATTGAATTTTCCAAACTTGAAAAAATACAAGTTGGGTGTAGGATAACTTGAGCCTAAGATCAAATTTGTAATTTCATAAAATGGGGACAAAAAAACAATGATTTTTTCTGCTTTTTGCCATGCCTCCTCAGATGGATAATACTTATAATTCTCATCAACTAAGCGTAAATTTGCAAAAACCCGTTGGTATTTAACAACACTTTGAAGCATAAAAAAGGTTGAGTTCCACCTTGTAGGAACATCTAGACACAGTCCACTTGATGCATCGATGTTCCCTATTTGTTGAAGACATTCTTTAAATTTAATCATTCTAATTTCAGAACCGCTAGCATACTTGATGTTCCCTTTAATTTTCTTTAGAGCATCACTAAGTACCTTCAACCCTTCTTGTACAATCAAATTTAAAATATAAGCAGAATAACGAACATGAAAGAACTCTCCACTACAAATTAATGAATTATTTAAAACCAACTGATTTTAATGTTTTCACCAATACATCATTGTCAGAAGCATTATCTAAGGTGATAGGAAATATTCTCTTTTCAATTTCCCAATCATGCAAACATTCATTTATCTTCTTAGACAACTTAAATCTAGTGTGAGGTGGAGGAAAATGGAAAAAGTTAAGAATTTTAGTCCTCAACGGCCAATTTGAATCAACATAATGCGCTATTAAACTTATATAACCGTTAGTAGTGCAATATGTCCATAAATCAAAGGTTAAACAAATCCTACTCGTAATGTTATGCAACTCATCCTTCAACTTCATCTTTTCTCTCCTAAATATTGTCAATATGTCCTTCTTAATAGTATTCCTAGAAACGAGTGTTGCTTCAGGATTCAAATAACTTATCCAAGTCCTAAGTTTGGGGTACTCAACAAATTCGGATGGTAAACCATGTCGAATAATTAAATTAGCACACAATTCACGGGACACCATTTGGTCTATTTTTGTAGCTTTCAATTTTCCTTGCATCCACCATTATTTGACCCTCATCATCCAAATTTACTTTTGGTACACTTTTCAATATGATGTTTTGAATGGGAAGTCCCATATTTTGTACCACCAACTATATACTTTTTGTTCCACCCATTACACTTTGCCCTCTCTTTTCCATCCTCACAAAGCCCAATCTTACTAAAGAATTTCCAAACATTAGAGGATGATAACTTCTTCTTTTTCTTATCAGTTTCACTAGTTTGCTTATCCCTAGTCACATTGTCGGTTATAGTATTTGGTTTGTCATCGACATCCCCATTAATAGGTTTGCTAATGGAATCATCCATTATTTTTGTGATGTTCCTATTACATAAAACCAAAACTGAAAAATTGAAGATAACATATACAATACAACACAACAATAGTAAGCACCATAACAACAATCGAAAATTGAAAAACTGATATAGCAAAGCACCAAACAAATAACAATAGCAGAAATGAGGACCAAACAGATAACAGTAGTAGAGCACCAAACAAATAGTAGTTGCAGAGCACCAATCAATAGGTACAACAATCCAAAATTGAACACAATAGATACTCAACAATAGAAATAGGGGAATAATGACCAATGGTAGTAGCATAACACCACAATTACGATAGAAAGGGGAAAATCGAAAATTGAAGCAACCAAATACTCAACTCAGTACACATTGTTTAGGGCAGAAAGGGGGAAAATAAAAAACTAGGAATGAACTTGCGTCATCATCAATGTTGCTAACGATGGGGTCACGACGTCGGCACTTGCCCTCTTCCTTCGTAGGTCATGGCGTCGCCACTTGATGCATTAAATTGAGGGAGATGCAAAGTGGGAGAGAAGGGGCAAAGTGGGAGAGATATGAGCGAATGGTTGATCGTTGTTGGTGTTCCATGGGTCATGCCATTGTTGTTGTTGTCTTTGTCTTTCTTTGTGGGTCACGTCGTCACCATCTTCCTCCGTGGGTCACACTATTATTGTTGCCAGTCACTTATGTGTGTTGTGTGTCTGCCTCTCCTCTAGTGGAATGAGAAAAAACGGGTTAGGGAAAGGAAACTGCCAAACCACATGAGATGCAAGAAAATTAATCTCACTCACGGGCTAACCAACCCAATTTTTTTAGCACTCACGGGTTACAGGTTAGTTTGGCTCAATCCAACCCCGTCCTGAACCTCAACGGACTGACGGGCTAGGTTGGCCGGGTTGGATCGAGCCACAAGTTGAAGATCCTGACTCAACTCGTTTCTTTCCTGATGAGATGACCTGTTGGGCTCAGCCCGTATTGTCACCCTTATATACGATTTTTTTTAAAACTTGTACCATTTTGATAATTTCCAAAATAAAATTACACCATAACGGTTAAAAAACAAAAAAAAATCATATTTGATTTAATCGAGTTTTCATGTATGATAAAATAGTGAACAAAGTACATTTTTTAATTTTTTTTTCTAATTTTTTACACTAAAATTTGTATTCAATAAACTATTTTAATTAAATGGATATACATTTACCAAATTTAATTTTACCAAAACCAACCATAATTACAATATATTCAAAATATATTATTTATTATATTTACTCTTCTAGTTTTGTAATCCTAACTAACTTTTAAATAATAAATTAAATATATTTTTCAATTTTAAATTTAGATCAGGGTATAAATTTTTTTAACATAAAATAAATAAGTATACATTTTAAAAATTTGATTACACAACACAAATGAAACAATTTTATAATATTCAAACTTCTTAAAATTAATAAAATTATATAAACAAACGTTCTAAAATTTAACTTTTGGGGCAACGAAAAACAAAAGGTTTATGTTCATTTTTTTTTTCATTGATGGGTAATTGTTATTTTTTAGATCAACTTTATTTCTCTAAATTGTTAGTAAGAGGGATTGAGTCCATAACCTTTTACTCCCTTCACTTCCTTCTAATTATTATCTATCCAGGTAAGGGAAGCTAGGGTTTCACACTTTTAATGTATATTGTTTGCTTTTTGACTCCGTTCCGTGTTTTTAACGATTATATGGTGTTTAGCACGATATGAATCTGTACTTTGCTTTGCTCTAGATGAATATGTGTGTTAGCCTGCGTGAACAATGGAGGAGATCTGATAATCTCGCCCAAGCGAGTGGGTCTCGCCTAAGCGAGAATATCATAAACCCTCCCAGGTGCTACGCGAGCTGTCGCTCAGGTGACGAGCTCCAGTTTTGAGCGAGAAGCCATCTCGCTCAGGCGAGGAGGTCTCGCCTAAGAGAGAGAACGCGACAGCACCATTGTTCCACTTTTTGAGCTCTCACCTAGGTGAAAGGAGCTCACCTGAGCGAGAGAACCCCTTGCCTGAGCGAAGCCTTTTAGCTTAAGCGAGAACTGGGCGAGAATGTGCTCAAGTGTTGTTTTCCCCTTTATTCTTGCATGATTGTCACATGTTTGGTTGGATTACTATGTTAAAGTATGAATTGAGTGATTTTGCATGTACTGGATGGTTTATGGGCTAGATTGGATGAGTTTGGTATGATCTTGGTACGAAACATGAAGGGATGGTTGGTTTATATATATTGGCACGAGATTGGTATGCATGATAATATTACGTTGGTTGGTGAGACATGATTTTGGTTTATCAAGACGTAATTCCACGAAAGTTTCATGGTGGTGCCTCATGGTCAGGACGTAATTCCATGAATCTCTAGGTGAGATCTCATGGTGGTACCTCATTGGTCAGGACGTAATTCCACGATGGTTGCGTGGTGGTGCCTCATGGTCAAGACATAATTCCTTGACCCCTGTTAGTGGGAGCTCATGGTGGTGCCTCTTGCTTAGGACGTAATTCCACGAAGTTCGTGGTGGTACCTTATTATATAATTTAGTAAGGATTCAAGTAAGGGTTGCATTCTGACACTCTAAAGAGTAAGTTAGTCTCACGTAGGGCGTACTGACTCAAGTGGTGAGAGTAGCAGGAGGCTCTAGTCTCTGGCAGGATAATGACCTTAGATGTTTGAAGGCTAACCTTGTGAGTGATAAGGTGAAACCCTTAACAATTGGCTTTGTAGAGCAGTAGAGGCCACCACAGGTGCAAGCATCCAGTGAATCCGACTAATTATATGTATCCGGATAATCGTGTCTTGAGTCTTAGTGTATTGCTTGGTGGATTTATGTACGTTTAACTTTTAAATTGTATCGTTCAATTGCATGCTAAAAATCTTCTACTCTAGCTTACCCTTTTCTGCTTGCTTGTGTGTTCTGTGTGTGGTTTTCTCCTCTTGCAATGATCATAAATTTATTGATGTGAGTAGATGTGGGAACCCCTAATGTTCATCAGGGTGATGGAATTTCTACTATGTAGCCTGACTTTTGGTTGGATCTCATTCCTTCAAGTACCGCCTGTAGGCACTATTGCCTAGGTGTTTGGTCAAAATGTTAGACTTTTACTTTCTGTTTTATTATTGGCATCGCGGTGTGCCTTAGTTTTCTTTCTGTAGGTTTGGATGACTGTAAGATCCTTATACCTTAAACCTTGTGTCCTTTTGATATTTAATTTATGTAATGTTTTATTTTAATAGATTTATCTATTAAAATGAGACGTTACATATGACGATTAAGTCGTGTACGTGATAACTATGATGTTTAAGAAATTTCAAGGAGAAGTTCCTGGCAGTGATGGTTGTGGTGGTATTGATAGTGTATGCCTTGATATGGGAGAATGACTGGTTGGAGGTATCCTGAACTCTAATAATCATTCACACTCAAGTAAAGTAGAATGAGTTATGTGGTGAAAGTAGCAGGAGATCCTAGTCTTGGGACATATTGGGCTATAAGCATGAATGGGATTAACCCTGTGGGTGGTTGGGTGATAGCCTATTGAGACTAGACTCTGCAGAGCTTAAGAACCATCATAGGTGCACACCTCTTGTGTACCCTATATCAAGAGCATGTATCCAGATAATTGAGTCTAGAATAGTCCGGTGATATGTATGATTTTGTGTAATGATTGTAAATATATCTATTATGATAATATAATTTAGTGTAATATGTTGTGAATATAAATACATGTGTACCTCTTTTTAGCTAGTTACCCTTGCACTTGTTGGTTGTTGTGTTTTGTCTTTTTCTTTTACGATAATCACCTATTCGGTGGGAGCAAACGAAGTTGCAGGTTTAGAAACACCTTTGGAGGATGAGAAGGTATTAGTTAGAGTTGTAGAAGGTTTTAAAGAGTTTTAGTAAGTGGTTAGTTTTGTATAAGCTTTTAGATTAAGTGTATAAATGATATATTTTTATATTCTTATATTTTGTAAAACTGTATTAATATATTTTTACACCAAATTATCTTGAATTATCTGTTTTCAATACTAAGATGAAACATCCTTTTTTATTAGTCTAAACTGTTGAAATTGGGTTGTCACAAAATCATTTGTAGTTTCCATTAATAATAGATATTGAAAAATGAGTTTGTCCAAGTCAATTTGATAGATTAGGATCATGCTTTTACAAATGTGTTATTTTTAAAATAGAAAATAGTTTAGAAATTACACTTGTTAGATTATATATTTAAATATAAGAATATGTTTGAAAGAAAATTTCATTTATAAAGTAAGTATTAATTATGACTTGTAATAAAATAATTTAATATGAGTATAATACTATTTTAATTTATTTACTTAAAAATATTAATTAATCAATTAAAATTTTAAAATATAATTTATATATATATATATATATTAAAATAATTTTGAAAATATATACGTTTTTTAAACATACTACTAAGACAGGGTAAAATTTTCATATATTTATTGAAAAATATTTGGAATGGTTTGCTTTGTTTATTCTTGTTTTAATTATTGTCTTTATTATAGTTTTTATAATAAAAAATAATAAAAGTATTATTATTATTATTATAAATCTAAATAATTTATATAATTTTATTATAAATAATTTTTATTTATTTAAGTAATTTTTTTATCGTAAATATTTATTTTAGTTAAAAGAAATAGCTAAATTTAAAATAGGAGTATAATTGAAAAAACATCAAGTTTAAGAAAGTGATAGCATTTAAAAATAATCACTAAGAAAATAAAATTAGCAAAAACCTTTTAGTAAGAAAATAATATCGTTTTACATTATTTAGAAGTATTAAGAAGCTGACTCTGGCAATATTTGGGAGAGCATTTTCGGCGCAGACATTCTCAGTTTTTTCGGCCGAAAGAAAATGGTCCAAGACAAAAGGAAAATAGTGAAGGGCATATCCGTCATTATGTAAAACCCTAATGCAGCTGGTTCTGTGCTCCATTTATAGTCTCAACTCAACCTTCGTCTCTTCCATTCTCTCACGTATCCTCTCTTCAGGTATTCCCAACCCTCCTCTTCTGTTGCCTGCTATTTTTTCATTATTCTCATCGATTCTTCTTTCTTTTTCATGTGTTTCTGTTAATTTTTGTTCTGTAGTTAGTTCCTCTGTGATATTGAATAATCTTGCACGATTTGCTTTGCGATCTTCTCCTTTAGATCAAACCACTCCACACACTCACAGAGTGTAAGTTGAATCTGAGAGAAGAAAAACTGTATTATTTGCTTTAGAAGTTTACATTTGCACACATATGCCGTCTACATTATACTGGAGAAAATGCAGGCTCACGGGTGTATTCATGTTTTTTGTAAATTTCGAAAATAATCTAATTCTTTATTAAATAATTGTAATTAAAAAGTTATGAAAACAAATTCGTTAAAATATTTTTAACTTGTCTTTTTTGTTTATTCGATCTGTAAGAGATATTGAAAAATACGAGTGAAATATTTATATTTAAGATTAATTTTGATATAAATTGTGTACATTAGAAACTCAATTTATAATTGCTATTATATGGCTAGTTAGAGAGCATCTTCAACAAAAATTGCATAAAACTAAAACTGTTATTTTGGAATAGATCTTACATGTATATGCATTTTTCTATAAATTTAGGTTATACACACACACACACACACACACACACATATATATATATATATATATATATATATATATTCTGATATATAAACTACCTCCATTAGAACTTTGGTTTTCTTTCTAAGTGGCATTTTAGTGAGAATTTGTTTTAACACTGGTGTTGTTGAATCTATGGCAGGCTGCTATCTAGACTGCAATCATGGCTGATGGACTGGAGCATCCATCAGTTGTTCAGAAGCTAGCTGGACAGTCTTACCTTGTCTCCAGGCTTAGCCCCAACTTTCACTCCAGGAATTATTCTGCAACTGGTATTAACCTTAATGGAGGACTGCATACGTCTGGATTGGCTGCCTTGTCATCTGTATCTCCAATTACTGCACATGCTCCAGCAGAGAAAGGACCAGGTGCTTTTATGGTGGATTTTCTGATGGGCGGAGTATCTGCTGCTGTATCAAAGACAGCTGCTGCTCCAATTGAGAGAGTCAAATTGCTCATTCAAAATCAGGATGAGATGATCAAAAGTGGTCGGTTATCTGAACCATACAAGGGAATTGGTGATTGTTTTGCTCGAACCATGAAGGATGAGGGTGTGATTGCTCTTTGGAGAGGCAATACTGCCAATGTTATCAGATACTTCCCCACTCAGGTGAAGATCTAACTTATGAAGATTTTAAGTAGTTCTAGAGATGGCTGCCTTCATTAAGTTTTTGCCTATACATGTGGTAGTAGCACTTTTCCTCCCAAATGTAGAGACACTTTTAGAACTGTAGGTTGTACCTTTATTAACACATGTGACATCTGAATTTATTGTCTTGATAGTCCATTTTTGACAATGCTTGATTGGTCTTTTACATTGCCTGTATCTATTTGCATTTCACACTCACACACCCACACTTAAATTTTCACTCTTGCTCCTGTTTCTGTATCTAGAGAGCCCCCTCTAGATGTGTGCAGTGTCACAGTCAGAACGGTCGTCTATGTGCAATCTAATGACTGAATTTGTCATCTCTTTTTTTGCATTCAGTTGCACCATCGTATTTCTAGATTATTAGCTTATATTTTGCAAGGGCAAAGATCTAGATAATATCTAGTCATGTCTTTCTAGCTGTTTACATCTCTTGACCAAATATGTTTTAACTTTTTCTCTATATCGGATCTGAAATATCTAATATTCTCCTTTTTCTTCCAGGCTCTGAACTTTGCTTTTAAGGATTACTTCAAGAGGCTTTTTAACTTTAAGAAGGACAAAGATGGCTACTGGAAGTGGTTTGCTGGAAATCTGGCATCTGGTGGGGCTGCTGGGGCTTCTTCTCTCTTATTTGTCTATTCTTTGGATTATGCCCGTACACGTTTGGCTAACGATTCAAAGGCTGCAAAGAAGGGTGGTGAGAGGCAGTTTAATGGTCTGATTGATGTATACAGGAAAACCATTAAGTCTGATGGCATTGCTGGCCTTTACCGTGGTTTCAACATTTCATGTGTTGGAATTATAGTGTACCGTGGTCTTTACTTTGGAATGTATGATTCTCTGAAACCAGTTGTATTGGTTGGTGGGTTGCAGGTATGTGTACAAATCGAATCTCATGTTATTTTTGATTTGTATTTTAATAAAAGTCATCTTTTACTCATTTCACTTTGGATTCTTTGGCATAATTTTTTTAATTATAAAATAAATTTGTTTGAAACTTTGAATGTATCAGCTATATTATTATTGTTTAATTTGTCTCCTTGAAGCTTCTCTGTGGGTTTTACATAGTTTAAAAAATTTAAAATAGTTTTTTTATAGCTAACCATACAGAAAGTATTAGTATGAGAGTATAACATGCCAACTACCTCATGTCTCAACAATCATGTTTTGGAGATGATGCTTATATAAAAAAACGAAAACAAACCAATGAAAACATACATTGGAACCAAACCAGAACTCATGTTTTAGAAAACCAGGCCTGTATTCCAATAGCTTTTCCCAGTTTCTAAAGGAGACTTCACTAATATAAGGAGGCAAAGTATCAAACCATCTATATTGTGCTTAGACTTTACTCCTAGATGAACTATACTATAAGCGCCTGTATTCCCTTCTCTCTAAAATTGTGGGAAACAAGAAAGTTTAAAATTCTACACATATATTATCCATTATGAGGCTAACTATAGATCTTGGCATTTCTACTCCTGAAGTTGTGCTCCTTTTTCATGGTGATTTATTTTTATGTTTACTTACAATGTTACTCTTGTTGTTAACAGGATAGTTTCTTTGCTAGTTTCCTTTTGGGGTGGGGAATCACAATTGGTGCTGGTTTGGCTTCCTATCCCATTGACACTGTGCGTAGAAGGATGATGATGACTTCTGGAGAAGCTGTGAAGTATAAGAGTTCTTTGCATGCATTTCAAACAATCGTGGCAAAAGAAGGTACCAAGTCACTCTTCAAAGGCGCTGGTGCAAATATATTGCGTGCTGTTGCAGGTGCTGGTGTGCTTGCTGGTTATGATAAGTTGCAGCTTATTATGTTCGGAAAGAAATACGGGTCTGGCGGGGGCTAAAATGATGACGACAATTTCCTAGGATAATCATGTTTCCCTTCTGATATGGAATAATTTTGAATGGAAATTTTGGTATTTTGATATTTTCCAAAATTTAGGACCGTGAAACAAAGAAATCACAATTTTGTGAACAAAATTCTTCATTTTGGTTGAGAAAATGAGACTCTTTTCTTGATTGCTAGTGTGATGACATGTGATTGTGTCGCATGAAGGTTGTTATATCCGAGTTTGCGTGATGTTTATGGACATGATCAATAAGAAACAATTAATATACAAATTGCTTCTATATTGACATGGTACATAATATATATACGAATTGCTTCTTTAGGTTTGTATGTTTGGTTTATAGTGATCCTTAATTAGAATCACGTCAATACGGCAAACAAACTACTCTAATGAGATAACTATGTCTTTCACCTAGACAACCAAATCTTCAAAGACATTTGAGTGACTTGAAAGTAGTGTTACATTAAGATCTAAGGAAAAGTATTCTTTGGTAACAATCAAACATCACATTTTGTAAGAATGTTAAAAACTTACTATGGGGAAAACCATAATGTTGAGTGGATGATTGCACAATTTCAATGACGAGAAAATATCTTAATAGACTTAGGTCTTTAGTTTGAAATCAACAACGGGGATGAGACTTGAGACAAAACATCTGATTAAGATCATCACTAATGATGACAATACCAACAACGTCAACAACAATAAGAATCTAGAGTTGGGATGGGGAAGAGAGGTGAAAGGCTAAGTGATCCACCTCAGGGGTCATACCAAACTTAAGCCCAAGGTGAAATGAACAAACCATGTCCCTACTTCAAAACTATAGAGGGAGCAACAAAGCCTACATACAAAGTGGGGGCTTTCTTCATGCAACCCACGTTTTTCTTCGTACATTCCCAAATTTTACTGTGATGTCCATTATAACCCTATGGTTTATATATGTATATTAAGCAATAATTACTCACTCATATTTATTGCTCTGCTACATTTACTCAGTATCATCAAGTTAGGACGAACTTCATTTCTTCTCTTCAACAATTCTCAAAATCTGGTTCTAGTTTTTTTTTTTTTTTTTGGATTTTTAAATCCATTTTTAGATTTTCCCATAATTCAAAATACGATTCTGGATTTTTGAAAAATGGATTTCGAAATTTGGTTATAGAATTTCCTGCATTTTGAAATCCGATTTTGGAGTCCCTCAAATTTTGAAATTTCACGAATTTCGAAATTCGGTTTTGCATTTTCTTCGATTTTGAAATCTAGTTCTGAATTTTTGAAAACTAAATTTTAAAATCATGAGATTTTGGATTTTTCGGGAATTTTCTGGATTGTGAAATCCTTCTTGATTTTCTCAAATTTTGAAATCTGGATTAGGATTTTTCCCAAATGTCGAAATCTAGTTTTGCAATTTTCTTGAATTCCAAAATTTAGTTTTGAATTTTTGCAAACTAGATTTTGAAATTTGGTATTAGATTTTTTCGGATTTCGAAATCTGATTTTGAATTTTGCCGGGATACAATATATCCATACTAAACTGAATTTCAAATTTCAGAACGCTTCTAAGTGCAAGGGGCAAGGGAACGAGGGAGGAGTTGGTGCATACAATTTGGTGGTAGGGCGCATGAGATGAAACTTATGAAAGAAGAGAGGGTTTTCACTCTACTTAACCTTTTTATCTTAGTCAAAGTCAAAGGTTAGTAGTGGCATTTCGAAAAAGTTGGGGATGTAAGAACAAAATATGGGGTGCAGGAAGAAACCCCTACAAAGTGCAAGTGTTGAGATGGTAAAATCATGTGGTTGATTCATATAAACTTCTTTTTGCTACTGTAGAAGAGTAACAAAAAAGGTATAATTATCCATTTTGGATTAGTGTGTGAAATATGTATCCAGTTTAAAAAAAATGTGCATCCAAAAAGTGTTTCAATCTCTTTTAAACAGAGTTAATTAATGCCGTTAGTCAACGTGCCACGTGTTAGCCTATGTTTTTTTTTTTTTTTTTTTTAAATTTTTTTAATTTTTTGAAAAAAATAAAAATGCTACGTGTCAAGTCTATGTGTGTGACACATGACATTGTCAGTGCTATGTGGCATTGTAATGTCACATGTCAGTGTCACTATCAGATGTCATTGTGTTGATTTCGATTTAGTTTTCATATGTCTTTTTGTTTCAATCTAGTACCTAAGTATGTGTATCTGATTCAATTTTATCTCAATTTTTTTAAATAATTAAAATATTTTTGTAATCCATTTTTTATAAGATTAAAAATAATTAAGTATAAATATTTTTACAAAATTAAGTACTAATATTTATATTGTTTCTCTCAATTTCAGATCAAATTTATTATTTGTATAGATGTTATACTAATATTTTTTATTAAAAACGACTTTTTAACATATTACTTTATTTATTACTTTTCTATTAAGTACTCATGTTTTGTTAATTTTTATTTTTTTTCTAAAATAGAACAATATTGTCTTTTATTAATTTTAAACCAAAATTTCCATTGGTATGAATGTTATACTATTTTTTTTATTAAAAATGACTTAATAAAATGACTTTTACTACTAAATTTTAATATAAATATCAAATACTTAATTTTTGTAAAACTTTTATACTTAATTATTTTTAATTTTATAAAAAATGAATTTTAATTATTAAAAAATATTAGGTCAAAATTGAATCAGATACAACACTAAATTGAAACAAAAAAATATATATGGGGATTAAATTGAAATCAACACAATGACATCTGATAGTGATACTAACACATGGTATTGTAATGCCACGTGGCACTAACAAGGCCACGTGTCACACACAGAGACTTGACACGTGACATTTTTACTTTTTTTTTCAAAAAATTTAAAAAATTAAAAAAAAAACCACAGACTGACACGTGGCACGTTGACTAATGACGTTAGTCAACTCTGTCTGAAAGGGACCTAATTGAAGCACTTTTCAAAAGTTAGGATGCAATTGACATTTTTTTTAAATCGGGTACCTATTTGACATATTAACCCCAAACTGGGTATTATACGAGTAATTATACCAACAAAGAAAATTACATCTTAGATATTTTACAAATAGTTTATTTTTTACTTAAATATCTTTTTAGTCTCTTAACTTTCACTCAAAATTATAATTAGTCTCTCTTTGAGACTTTAGTCCAATTTAGTCCCCAACTTTAGAAATGTAAGAATTTAGTCAATTTAACCAAATTTTGTTAAGTTTATTTAACGTTTCAAATATGTTTCATGATAACATTTAAGTTGTTTACATAGTTTGAAATGTCAAATAAATTTAATAAAAATTGGTTAAAAAAACTAAATCTATGTATTTATAAAAATTAGAAATTAATTGGTCAAAATTTTTAAAGATGAAATAATTTTAATTTTCTAATTTTCATTTAATGGATCAAAACATATTCATTCATTTATTCTTTACTTAAAGTGATATCACGAATGAAACAAATATTCCCGAATACGTGTGAAAGAATAAGACGAAGGTCCTATAATTATTTGAGATAGAATAAGAAGTCCAATAATTGAGAAAAGCATGAAAAGAAAATTATGAGAAAAAATATTATATATTTTTAAAACGGTACATTAGAGTAGGTGTAACCAAAGAAGATCTAACCGACCCAATCCAAGAGATCTGAAAAAGAAAATCGATATTATTCAGTTGCACGTAATAATGGACGAATGTATTTGGGTGAATCAAATACCACAAGTCAGATATCGATATGAATGTAAAAAAAACTCGTACTCACGGATAAAATTTGCAATAAATAAAAAATAATACTGAAAATACTATCGGCAAATAATGAGTACAAATATATTTTATATCTGCATATTAACGAGTACAAATATTTTTCTGAAAATGATTATCCGCACAGTGGCGGAACTTGATAAAAAATCTTAGGGGGCCAAATTATATTTATTATATATAAATTATTATTTTTTAATTAAAAAAAATTAATTTCTTTACATCATTTTTTTATTTAAAATAAACACTCATGACAATAGAATCCAAACAATATAACAATATTATATATGAAAGAGTAGCATAAAGTTTATCATCAACAATAATATATAAAAAAAACAAAACAAAAGTTACCTTTAGTTAGAGTGTTTCTCCAACTTTTAAAACCTATACAAAAACATTCAAAAAGTTAAAACATGTTGATGACAACCAACTTATTGCTAATTAGAATTCAATGAAAATAAACTCAATTACTTGTAACAATGAAAACATCTGAGCTAGGTCGTCCGCTTGGTTTTTTACTAAAAGGATAGCACGGTAAGCAATATGCAACATCTTTTAATGACGAATACTCTAACCATGAAGAAAATAAGTTAAACCATGTGTACTGAAATCTTCTTGGATGATCATCTTTACCAGACAACGGATAATTTTCTAGATGTATTTGATATGGACCCCATTTTAGATAAGCCCTTCGTACCTTATCAATTTGATTTGGTAGGTATTACCAAATTTGAAGACGCTTCCCCGGATCATGTTCTAAGGTATTTTTGTTTTCTTCAATATTTGGATTTTCATGAAGTTTCTCAATTTTAGATGACGTAGATGCATTTTTTTCATCTTCATCACAAGCCTTTCTCTTGAAAAAAGAATCAATTATTTTACTCTTTATCATAATTTTTCTAATATAAATTTTTCACCTCTCACCTATTTACAAAAAATATAAAATTATGAATACCCGAAATTAAATCTTAAAAGACTCAATATTTTAAGAAAACTAATAACTTCTAAATGATTAGCTTCCCTTACCTTAGAGTAGATTCCTAATCTTGCTCTTTCCTTATACAACTTCAAAGCCTAAAATAGCTCTATCTACACAAAGAAGAGTTTGATCAACAATTAAAGCATGATTTTATGATCTCTAACAGATAGAGATATGCCTAGAGCGTAGAAAAACCACATACAAGAGGAAAACAAATTGCTTCAAAAAAAAAGGGAAAAAAATGAACTTACTCAAAAGAAGAAATTGTTCGGTCCAAAATGTTCATTAACTCTTTAATTTTGTCGTAGTGCAATTTGATTTTAAAAATAATAAGGAATTAACGGTAAAAATTGAGATGAAAATAAAACGAGAGAAAGAGATGGAGGTACGGAAGAAAAAAAACCAAATAAAAAAGTATAAGAAATTATAATAGAAAAAAAACATAATTTTTAAATTTAAAAAAAAATTCCAAACTAAATTAATATAAATAAGATAATAATATATAAATAAAACAATAATATATAAATAAAGAAATAATATATAATTATATATATTTTTAAATATATAGAAAATAAAATAAAATAAAAATCAATTAATATAAATAAAATAATAATATATAAATATTATTTTTTAAATACATAAAAAATCAAATAAAAAAAATGTTGGGGAGCAGTGGCTCCCCTGTGTCAAAACGTTCTTCCGCCACTGTATCCGTAATGACTATCTGTAAAATATTAACATATTGATTTTGAATGTATTATTTTTTATCAATTGGTTTTAAAAAATCTTCATTTATTTGTAAACCGTCATTCAACACTATTTAAATTGGTGTACTTTGTTTTGAAATTTATAAATACTATGCATTGTATTTTTATTTGAATTTATAGTTAAAATTTGTTCTTAAATATTAATTTTTTTTTTTGTAAATATCTTTGAATACCCGTGAATTTCCGTAGGTATTAAAAAATATACGAATATCAAATATAAACACAAATATGTATTCGGATACGAAACAAATATTTATCCAACATGGTACGAAGAACTACTGTTCGTACCCGTCCATGCCGTTAACATCCTATACATATACATAGATACATCAAAATTTAAAACTCTATGAATATCGAAGCCAACTTGACATTAATATTTTAAAATTATAGTTCCTAATTTTAAGAATGAAAGTTTCACATTTATAAAAAATACACCTTAAGTCATCATCGCAAATAGCAACTTCTTAAAGGTCAACCAAACTAAAAAAAGAAATTAACTAAAAGTAGAATATATAACATACTTTAAAATGTGACAAATAGCGTTCATAATTTCTTACACGTGTCCTTCTCATCACACTTAGAGATTAACATTTGGCTTCCATATTTGCTTACACGTGACCTTAGGGTTTCAGAAAGATGGTTCAAAATGAGGAGACAAAATAGATACAGCTTCTTCTATCATGCTCTACAAATACAACAACATTTTCTTTCTCCCGCCAAGCCATAATGCTTTGCTTTTGCTTAAGTTGTGTTTCTCTTTCAAGAAAGAGATCTGTGTTCTTCTTAGCATCAAATTATTGTTCCAATCTCACGACTGATTAACGAAAGATTTGAACATCATAATAGTCTTCTAATCTCTCTGCACTTTTCATCTGTTCATCTCTCAAAAATAGCATCTTTGTACTTCTTCCTCTCTTAAATTCGACGAATTAACCTCATATTTGTGTTTTAATCTATTTATACCCCTTTTCAAAACTTCTTCCACACTTTGTTGTTCTTAGAGTTACGATTCTTCTCTCTGCAATGTTTAACTTTTTCTCGCAACATCTTTGCATGTCAAATTTGTACGTTTACTTTATCAATCTCTGTATATATTCTGCATATCGCTGCACTGTGTACTCTCTGCTTTAATCTATTTTTTCTTTTTGCAAATCTATATTTTTAATTTATTTATATATGTGTATTGTTTCTGTTTAGAAGAAAGTAATGTAAGCTTTTATTGTTTGTTAAAGTCTGATTTTAACTTATATGCATATATACATATTCACAAGTTTGTTCATGCTTGTTTTTGACATTTTCTTTCTGCAAAGTGTTTTAATCCATGCATTGATGCATCTGTAAGACGCATGAGGTTTACTCCATTCAATTATTCAGTGTTTTTTAAGGTTTACTCCATTCAATTATTCAGTGTTTTTTGTAATATTGGTTCTTTAGAACAACTTTCAATTTGGTACGAAAGGAAAGGTGTTTTATTTGACTGTAACTTAGTTCCTAAAACCAACACTTCCTACATTCCTTCCACCATCAGTGCACTTGGGTTCAATATTGACTATGTAGTTTCTAAGTATCTACTTCAGTTTAATGTTTACATTAAATGATATATAATGATATATAATATCAAGCGAAAATGAAATTTTAGCTCCACTTTGACTTATTTTTGACAGCACACGTGTTTTCATTTTAAAACAATTTTGATTTTGTTTTGCAATTGTTGACTATGGCCAATTTTGGCACGTAGGAATTGGAAATGAAAAGGAACATCACTTCATTTGAACCTAAATAAAATGAAAACAACCTTGTTCTCCTTCATCGTGAAACTTTAGCCCCAACTTTCTGATTTCTCTTCTCTTCACCATCATCTTCTACCTCCGTACACTCAGACGGCGACAACGACTTCACCACCCCATTCCTAACAAACTAAATAGAGACTTATTTCACCGATAATAGAATAGTTATTTATTCTTTCAAAAGAATGTTTTAACCTGTAATAATTTTCTATACAAATTTTTGAAAATAGTTATAAACATAGGAAAATCATATTATATTGAAGTGCTCCCGAAGTTAAATATAATAAATTATCAAACAATGATAATAAAATTATGATAATTAATGTAGATTTTGGTCAATTAGATCTTAAAAAGTAAAATCCAGTTAGTATGTTAATAGTAGTTGTTTTAGGTAATTATTGTAGATAAAAATTTTATTTATATAATTAGGCTTTTCATCTTGTGTTTATTTACATATCTATTTTAAGGTATATCTTAGGCTCTAAGATGCTAAGGTTAAGTGAATTGTTTGGTGTTAGGCATAATGTCGATTGAGTTAATAAGTCTAATACCGAAAGACATGATAGGTAAAATGCCTACTTGATTGATAATCATGAAGAGTGTTACACATAAAAGTTAGGGGGTCAACAATAAAGGAGGGACATTAAAATATATTTAGTTGTAATAAGTGGACGATTTTTGAAATACTAAGGATGATAAGAATTTGGAAGGTCTAAAGGCAAAAGATAAAATGAACTTTCGAAGATAAGAAAATGGGAGATCACATCTCTAAATGCTCTACTTAATCAAACTTTTCCCCTTTTGGCTAGAACAATAACAAAGAAAAATGATAATTTTACTCATCAACGTCCATTTGAATGAAATTCATCTTCGTCTTCCTACCATTTTTTTCAAGTTCTCTTTAAGTTCCAACACCAGTCAAAATTCCAATTATATCTAAATAAAACAATAAACTAATTCACATTTCACATTTGATATTCGGAAATGAAATTTTGACTCTTACTATTTGACTCATTCTTGACACCACACATGTTTCATTTTAAAATAGTTCTAATTTTGTTTTCAATTGTTGACAGTGACCAATTTGGGCATGCAAGAATTGGACACGAAAAGGGGCATCACTTCATTTGAATCCAAAAAACAAAAAAACCTAGTTCTCTTTCCTCGCGAAACTTTATCCTCAACTCTTTGATTTATCTTCCCCTCACCATAAACTTCTACCTCTGTACACACAGACAACGGCAACAACTTCACCGCCCCATTCCTAACAAACTAAATAGAGGCTCATTTCACCGAAGTTTCATGATTGGTGCCGTTGTCAGAGTCCTTGTGGTCCTTTGCTTTACTTTTGATGCCCTAGTCACTATCCCTAGTTCATCTTTATGCTCTTCAAATTTGTAGTTTAGTTTTGTTTATGTTCTTCTCTCCCCATTTGACCACACATTTCATATTTCTTTTATTGTGCAGAAGGGCGTGTGTCGGAGCCGTTCTTGGTGATATGTTCGTTTTGTATGAACGAAGCCAACCTCCTATTTTTTTTATTCTCTTTCTTTTGTTGTGTTTGTTGTTTCAACGATTGGAGTAGAAGATTGACACACAAAAAATGACAAAAAACATGTCAAACATATATGATGATCCATGTGCAAAAAAGTGGACAACTAGGAAGCACTTTTAGTACAAGTTTACCAGAACTTGGAAAATCAAACTTTTATGTAGACACAAAATTACATGTACTTGTTATGGACCATAGTAATCAGATTTAACTAGTTATCAATCCAAACTAATTAACTGGCTTGACTGGTCTTCAAAAACGATGATAGAAAACCTGTCAAACATATTTGGTGATCCATGTGCAAGTAGGTGGAATGCTAGGGAGAAATTTTTATATAAGTCTATCAGAACTAGGAAATTTAACTTTTATGTACACATGAAATTACATGTACCTGTTATGGACCATAGTAATCATATTTAATTGGTTATCAACCCAAACTAATTAATTGACTTGACTGATCTCCAAAAAATTGACAGAAAACCTGTCCAAAAATTTGACAGAAAACCTGTCAAAATATATCTGGTGATCCAGGTGCAAATATGTGGAGAGGTAAGAAGGACTTTTTGTACAAGTCTATCATTAAATATTTATGTACATACGAAGTTACATGTACTTATTATGGACCATACTAATCAAATTTAACTCGTTATCAACCAAACTAATTAATTGACTTGAAAAGTCTAAAAAAAATGAGAGAAAACCAGTAAAAAATAATAGAAAATAAATAACAAAAGTAAAATAAATAATCATACATACTTCCTAGTCAATGACCTTAGTATATATATTTTTTATATTAATAAAATTTCATATATATATATATATATATTTTAAAATTTAATATTTTAATATATATTATATATTTGATATTTTAATAAATTTTTATATATTTATATTTTTAGATGAGGAAAAGTCTCTTTTTTTCCACATTTATTTTTCAATTTTACCTCTTAAATATTTTTTAAATAAAAATAATTATTTTATTAATATTATTCTTTAAGTGATTATTTGTTTAATTTAAACATTTTTTATTTGATTATCTTTTAAATTTAATCATTATAAATGAAAATTAATTATAATAAAATAAAAATTATTTTATCTTTAATTTTATATTTATAATAATAATAATAATTTTATTATTTTTCATTATCATACAAAAAGTAAATACATTGTTTTTACTAGTTTATATAAAATTTTTGGAATTACTCTTTTTTTTCTATTTTCGTTCAAAAATAATAAGTTGGTTCTTGAGTTGATTTTAGTTTCAAGTTGGTTCTGATTTTTGAAAAAAATATGCAATTTTGTCATTTTTTTCGTTAAATTTCTTGAATCAGACAAATGTTTTTTCATTAAAATTGAAGTTGTGAATAATGATGATTTTTTTGTTGTTGGTGTAATTGACATAATCCTAATGTCAATTTTTGTGAAAATTTTTGCTCTGCTTTAAGAAATTTAACGAAAAAGATCAACATGCAATTTTTTTTTCAAAAATCGAGACCAAATTTAGATTAAAAACAACTCGAGGACCAACTTGACATTTTTAGACGAAAAATAAACTAAAAGAATAATTCAACCAAAATTTAGACATCCAAGATATGGGCCGAAGATCTTCCTAATCCTACACGTCCAATAGTTTCCAAGAATCGAAGGTGTATTTAGATGTTCATTTAAACTATTTGTTTATAGAGGATTCTTTTTGTTCCATCTTTTTTCGTATACAATATATGATTATGTACGTAATTAATTTATAACTTTGTACATAAAGTGTGACAATACTTTTAAAAATAATATATAATATGTATTTGGGTTTCTACGAGTAAAAATATGTTGTTAAGCAAAATAGTTATTTATCACTAAAAGCTTAGCCATTTGTTATTCATATATTAGCCTCCATTTGAGTATTTTGTAACTGCACATTAATATTATTCCAATTAAAAGAATAAGACAACAACAATTTGAATTCTAATTGTAATTCAAAATTTTTAATCCTGTATATGGTAACCATATTATCTTTCTCTAGGATAGTGTAACGCCCCATTTAATTTAATGCGTAAAATTAAAGGAAACGTCACACAGGGAGAACCATGTAGCGTAGACCTGGGGTTCTAAACACAACCCCTACAAAACCGGGCACACCACGATGCCAAAGGAAAATTGGAAATCAATCTAACACAGAGTGTAAAGTAGAGATACATGAAACGATATATGGGCCTTAGCCCTAAAGAAAACATGAAGACAACTCCAGCCCAGATGGCTAAGCAGCGGAATCACCATTCCCTTGTTGGCCCCGAGAACCTCGCCCATCTGCTCCCATCAATCAAATTGATGATCATCGCAAGAAAGAACAGCCACATACAATACAACCATGCAACAAAACGGGTAAGCTAGTGCCAACACATATTCATCATACAGTCAAATACATTATCATAATCCCATATCCATATAGCAACCAAGCATGTCATGACTCTTCATTCAATACACTACGACTCGACTCGACTCATCCGGATACGTATAACTTAGTCGGATTCAGCGGATGCTTGCACTTGTGGTGGATACCCCTGCTCGACCCTGAGCTGCTCATCTCCGAGCTATGTGTTACAAGTGTTACGATGAATCAAATCTCCCTCACCACAAGGTTAGCCCTTAATGAATTTCAGGCCTCCTGCTACTCTCACCACAGGAGTCAGTCCGCTCTAAGTGAGACTAACTGGCCCCTTAGAGTGTCAGGATGCAGTCCTTACCTTGAATCCTTAACTAGTTATACAAATGGGGCACCACCATGGACACCCACTAACAGGGGCCACGGAATTACGTCTCGACCACTGAAGCGCAACCCTGAAAGTCTCACCTAGAGACCCCAAGGAATTATGCACTGACACAGATCGACCTCATTCACATAACCAAAATAATAATTACCACGCATAGATATACATCACTCGTACCAACTTTTGAAGCCAGTGCCTTTCATGATCCAGGCCCCACTCATTCCAACACCTCATAGTTTATCCATGTAAATAAGATCCAACTCATCATGTTATCATGCCACTTTAATATTATCCGTCTCATTTAATTCACATGCCAATTCTCATACCAATCCATCATCTACAATACATGAATCATGCCAAATATACTTCATGCTCCATTATATACATATCACTCATCATACAATCATACTAAACCAAAACAGATCATTCGGAAACCAATAGACATCCAAACACAGCACTGTCTCGCCCAGCACCTCGCTCAGGCGAGACAGTCTCGCTCAGGCGAGTTCCCCTTCCGCCTAGGCGAGGGCACAAGATCAGGGGCATGAGCAACGCGGGATCTCGCTTAGGCGAGACCCTTCTCGCCTGGGCGAGTTGTCTGCTCGCTCAAAACGTTGAGCGGGTCACCTGGGCGACCTCTCGCGTAAAAGGAGTTTGGGCGAATCCCTGATTGTCTCGCCTAGGCGAGACTGGCTCGCTTGGGCGAGATTAACAGGTCTCGCCACTGTTTCACCTGCAACAGCCATGTTTTTCGAACCAAACAAGCATACAAGGCATCCTTACACATCAAATCGAAGCATTCATTCATAAAATCAGTAACTAATTCAAGAACGACCAAAACAACATCCAAAAACTGGAACCCTAACTTCCCGTACCTGGTTTAGCTATAGCTTTGACACTCGAACAATGAAGATCAATAGCTCACGGGACAGTTTTGCGAGCTGAAAACAATGGCAGGTTCCGAACACGAGTTCATTAGGGAACTCTAACTGAGAACATACGGGACACAAAAGAACATGGGGTCTGAGTTAGGAAGAACTTACGTGGAACGGAAGAACGAGGCTGAGCTTGCAATTACTATGACGACTCCAAACCCTAGCAGAGCTCTCTCTCACGGGTGGAAGGGTGACGACTGATTTCTGAAAGAGTGAAAGTGAGTGTGGAATTAGGGCAGACCTAAGGACTTTATACGTTGGGCCGGCCTTAGGCCCACTTACAAGGGCAACCCACTAACTTTAGGGCAGAAATAAAATGGGGGCCTTACATTCTCCCCAACAACAAAATTTTCGACCTTGAAAATAAAGACTCACCAGGTAAACAGATGTGGGTGTGATTTTCTCATGTCTTCCTCCAACTCCCAAGTCGAGTCACCTGTCCTCCGGTCCCAGATGACTTTAACAAGACTAACGGTCTTTCCACGACGTTCCTCAACCTTGCTATCCTCAAGAGCTATGGGTGGTACTTCCACTGTGAGATCCTCCCTGATCTGTATATCTTCGGCTTCTAACACATGAGCTGGGTCAAACACGTACTTTCTCAGTTGTGAGACGTGAAACACCGAGTGAAGGTTTGCCAACTGCGGGGGCAAGGCTATCTCATAGGCCACTGGTCCAATCCTCCTCGTGATCTGATACGGGCCAAGGAACTTGGGCGAAAGCTTCCTTGAGCGGAGAGCCCTTCCCACACCCGTGGTGCGGGTCACCCTCAAGAACACATGATCTCCCGCTACAAAACTGGAATGAAGATAATAACCATGTTACAAAAAGACAATTTGTAATATTTTTTAGTTGTTACAAAACAAGGTAATTGGTAACATTTACTTAAATGTTAAATAATTTATAAGTAACATTCTTTTAAATGTTAAAAAATGTATAGATAATATTTTTAAAGTGTTAAAAAACATTAAATTTGCAACACTTTCTAATATTAGTACAAATGTTAATTGGTAAATTTTTAGAAAATAATGCTAATAATACATAAAAATGTTGTTAAGACCTTTGTGATATGTGTATAAAAGCTACTTTTAAAGATAATGTTTTTCTTTTAAACTTTAACAACATTTTTTATATGTTATTAAAACTAATATATCTTGATAGTGATTTTTTGGGTTGACATTTAAAAGAAAATGATTAAGAAAGTAAGATTCACAACATCACTAAAACAAAGTAAAATAAATAAGAGAAATGATATTTTAACCTCCCGCGAACACAGCTGTCAGTGTTATTGTTTGCCACCACCTCTATGACGGAAAGACCGTCGCCACTGCCTACATCTGGTGCTACCGACATTGTGCGCGTGAATAATGTGATTGAGGTAATGAATATTAGTCATCACAATAAGATACAAAATCCTTAACCGCCACTGGCTACCTATAACTGCCAAATGTACTAGCATAACATTACTATAAAGATAGAGACTCTGATTAAGACTAATTTATGAACAAAAGAAATTGGCTATATAGCTTAAGAAAGTAAGAGACAACTGTTTCGAAGGCTTTCACAATGTCAAAAAAGAACCAACAAGGCTTTCACAACATCATTATATATTTATTGGGACAAGGCTTAAAATCTATGAAATATAACCATTAAAATAAAACAAGTTTTGATCATATTAGGTAATATTAGTTAACTTATGCTTCAACCAAACTTATTACTTATGGACATTATTGGATTTCAATGGATCCCTCTTTTGGCTCGTTGAAATAAATATAAGGCTTTTAAAAGAGGATAGGTATATAACTATATTATTTGTTATAAGCCTAGATGTATAACACATCATAATGAATTGTGATATGTTATCAATTCTATTATGATTAAAATATAAACCCATATATTCCAACTCTTGCTGCAACTCTTGCGGTTGTAAATACAAAGTCTCCAAATTTCAATATAATACAAATTATGATAAATGATTTTGATAAAGGACAACCACAGAAGAAGGAGTTCAAACAAAAACGAAGGTCAATAACAAAAGAGATGAAAAACCTAAAAAGTAGATAATCACAAAACAAGACCACCCGACAATGAAGAGCAACAAAAGTAAATAACATTATGACAACATTAAGGCCAATATGTGAAGGTTGCATCCCTCTCCAGCTTCACACAATCACAATCAAAATATGTTCACAATAAATGACTACAAATTAAAGTAATGCACAAAACATAAGTATGCGAACCAGGTAAGTGAATCTCAAACCAGCGAACCCCGAACCAGCAAATTCCGAACTACCCAACCACCGAACCAACAACCACCAAACCACAGAGTAGCGTGCCTAAGAGGGTACTTGAGAACCTCAGTCGCACGTTAAGTTCAATTTGATATTCAAATTTTTGGTTTGTTCAATTTAGTACCTCAATTTTGTAAAGAGATTTAATTTGGTCCTTTCCGTTAAGTTGGAATTAACACCGTGTCCATACAGGACACGTGTTAAGCCATGGAATTTTTAATTTTTTTTAATTTAAAAAAAAAATCAATTTCTTTTTTAAATTTGAAAACCGCCACGTGTCAGTTTATCAGCGTGCAACGTGGCAGCTTACAATCATAACACGTGGCAGTGTAATAGTTGTTTTCAATTTAGTACCCAAATTTAAATTTTTTGTTCAATTTAGTATCCAAATTTTTTAAAATGATCCAATTTCGTCCTTTCCCATTTGAGACAAAATTAGTAAATAAGCTTAACTACAACCTATATATACATGTTACAATAACTTTTTCTAATATATACATCAAATCATTTCACCTAAATACTTAAATTATTTTATTTTTTACATTTTAACATTTGTAACTTTTTACACTTATAAAAAATAAAATAATTTGAATATTTAGGTGTAGTGTATAAATTCAAAACAATTATTTTAACATGTATATATAAGTTATAATTAAACTTAGTTACTAATTTGGTTTTAAATTGGAAAGGACGAAATTGGATTATTTTTAAAAATTGGGTACTAAATTGAACCAAAAATTTAAATTGGAGTACTAAATTAAAACAATTTTTACCACTGCCATGTGTCATGATTGTAAGCTGTCACATGATAAACTGACACGTGGCAGTTTTAAATTTTTTTTTTTTAAAAAAATAATTTAAAAATAAAAATTAAAAAATAAAAATTCCATGGCTTGACACGTGTCCTGTACGGATATGGTGTTAACTTCAATGAGAGGACCAAATTGAATCTCTTTAGAAAATTGGGTACTAAATTGAACAAACCAAAAGTTTGAGTACTAAATTGAACTTAACGAAAAAGTTGGATACCAAATCAGTAATTATACCTTCAAAATAATTGTGAATGAAAAAAAAGAAAATACACCTCAGTTACATGTAAGAAGATAAAAAATAGGTCAAAATTATAGAGTTAAAGTATCATTTTCCAATTAAATAATCATACATACCTTTTAGACGGTTTGTAGCTTCCTGAGATCGAGTATATTTTTTTGTGTCCATTTTTAGTTCTAGAGGAGTCTTTTTGTTACCTTCTTTCAATATCCTATTTTTTTTTGTTTTAAGAGTCTTAACAAATTAGAAAGGTTACAAAATGAATTGATATAAGAAAAAAAAAAAGAACAATTGTTATGATAATAAATAAGAATGAATAAGATGCTAACCTTTACATACAGAAAACGGGTTAAGATTGTAGAAATTTGTAACAAATTCAGTGAGTGTCTAGCACAACCACTTTAACAAAATTAGGCAATCCAGAATTGTTTACATAAATTCCATATCAAATATCTAACATGCATGAAAAAACATATGAAAAATAATCCTCATGAAAAAGCCCAATCTTTATGGATAAAGAATAAAATGTAGATAAAAAAATGTCATATTAAAATAGGATATATGAAAAGTCATATGAATATTGATTAAAAAAGCCCAACCCAAAAATATGATTGGAATATTCAAATTGTGGGGTTGCAGACAGTAACAGAAAGGAGAGAAAAATCGATATAGTTTTGTTTTTGTCAATATAACTTTTTTATTTATTTATGTATATAATTTATAATTTTGTACATAACATGTCATTATAATTTTGTACATAATATATAATATATATTTGAATGTCATTATAATTTTGTACATAATATATAATATATATTTGAATTTCTACGAGTAAAAATATGATAAACGAAGTAATTATTTCATACATTTTTTTCTTCACTAAAATTCATAGTCATAGGCATTTGAGCACATTGATATTATTTAAATTGAAAAATAGTTTATTATGACAAATGATCATGAATAAAATACTTGATATAAAGAACTTATCCCTATCTTACTTCTACTTTTATTTTGTGTTACTCCCAATAGTTTCGTTGATAATAACTACTTCAAATGGGTTGGATACATCTTCATAGTTTGGTGAATATTTTTTGTCTTGGCATTTAAAAAAATACAATTAAGAAAGTAAGACTCACAATATCACTCTAAAACAAAAAGATGTAAAATAAAAACCATATATATACTTTATAGGCAAATGAGCATTTGTATTCCTCGTATACCTGATAGAATTTAGTTTACTAGTGAAAGTTGTAACTGCAAAATAAACTAATATAAGAAAAAAAAAAGAACAATTGTCATAAATAACAAATAAGAATGAATAAGATGTGAACCTCTACCTACATAAAGAAGGTTAAGATAGTAGAAGTTCGTAACAAATTCAAGAATTGTACTGTCAGTGTTAATGACAACCACACTAACAAAAGTAGGTAATACAAGATTATTCACATGCAATTCCATGCTGAATCTCTGACATGCATGAAAAGCAAAATAAAAAAAATGAAAAAATATCCTACGAAGAACAAACATCTTTGAAAAAGAATGAAATGCAGAGAATAACAAAATGCCAAATAATGATTAAAATGGGAGATACGAGAAGTGATATATGAGAATCGATTAAAAGCCCATCCCAAAATTTCTAAAAAAATTAGGTATGAGTGCAATAATCAAAATGTATACGCTTTCCAGAAATATAAGGTGAGGATTTTATTTTCTAGTATCGTGGTCAAAATGAACACTAGCTTCCATCATCTCTTCCAAAATTATGTTCCAATATCTTTTTGTCATTTATAATTATTCCCACACTTTTCTTTCATTTCCAAATAAAATAAAAATTAGATCCATTTTTTTAGATGAAAGAAAGAGACCCAGTATACTGAAATAGAAAAAAAAGTATTCCGAAGGAACCTTCTCTTCTACTGAAAATTTGCCGTTGATAAAAAAAAGATCGGGCTATTTTTTCTATTTCATTTAATATGATTCGTTTATTTATTATGTTTCTTTTATTATACAAAATATATACAAAATAAAGTGACTGGAGATGAATACGACCTTAAAAATCATTATTTTAGGAATTCTATGATCCTGTATTAAGTGCTAAATTGGCTAAGGGAATGGGTCATAATTATTATGGAGAACCCGCATGACCTAACGATCTTTTATATATTTTTCCAGTAGTAATTTTAGGTACTATTGCCTGTAACGTAGGCTTGACGGTTCTAGAATCATCCATGATTGGGGAACCCGCGGATCCTTTTGCAACTCCTTTGGAAATACTACCTGAATGATATTTTTTACCCGTATTTCAAATACTTTGTACAGTGCCCAATAAAGGAGGAGACAAATATTGAATATTTTGTTTCTGTCAAAGTGTTTCTTAATGTTCTACATTTGAATAATGAGTACAACTCCTTTTTTTTTACACTATATGAATATGTACATAATTTATAATTTTGTACATAACTTGTTATTATAATTTTGTACGTAATATAGAATATGTATTTGAATTTCTACGAGTAAAAACATGTTATTAGATAAAATAAGTATTTCGTACATTTTTTTCTTCACTAAAAACTCAACCATTTGAGTATGTTGTAACTACACATAAATATTATAGGACGAAAACAATGGTTTATTATCACAAAGGATCATTAATAAGATACTAACCTTGATATAAATAGATTGATCTACTTCCTCACTTTTATTTTGTGTTACTATCAATAGTTTCCATTAACAAGTCCTAGGTATGCCTTTTATGTGTTATTTGATTTATTATTAATTTTAATAATATGCATGATTATGTTGGGTGATAACATAATTATAGAATTAGAGGAATTAGCACAAACATGACTTGGTTGAATTGGTTGTGCCTTGACTTTGGAATTGTAGGGTATTTTCGTTTTTTTTTTCATTAACCACAAATAGGGGTCATATAAAAAGGCAAATTAAAAAAATTGGAAGGGTTTTAAGACTGAAAAACTATGAGAGTGGTGAGGAGCACGAATTCTGAGTGGAAAAGGTGAGTTTGGAATTGAGAGCAAAGTTGCACTTTGTTTTGGGAGAGCAAAGGAAGGTTCTTAGGTACCACAAAGCCAAAGTTAGACAACCATTAGAAGCAAGGATTTCCAGGTTAGGGGGGACTCTTTTCCATGCATTTATATGATTGTTGAGAAATTTTGTGTATTCTGTAATATGCAATGATTAATGTACCTTTGCCATGAAATTTTCGTGCCAACATGTTGTGAATTGGGTGTTTGATTGTTTTGATGTAATATGATTAAACCCTTATGAGATTGTATGAAAATTATGGGGTTTTGCAGTACTGTTTATGGCTCATGGTTCAATTCCGCATTTTTGGGGGTCAATTTGGTGTCCAAATCATGCTCATAATGTTTGTATTCTGTGATGAATTGCTTAGTATAGTGGAGTGTGGTTTTGACAATTGGTTTGGTTTCTGCGTGCGTGACAGGGAGAAGGTCTACTATTCTTGCTCAAGCTAACTAGGCTCGCCTAGGCGAGAATAGCAGAAACACAAAATCTGGTTTGTGTTCGAGCATCTCGCTCATGCGAGAGTAGCTCGCCTAAGCGAGGAGTCACGTAGTTGTGAGGTTGTGCTGAAGCATCTCGAGCAGGCGAGGAGCCCATGTTTTGGGCGAATGGGCATCTCGCTCAGGTGAGTGGTTCTCGCCTAAGCGAGAAATCGTGAATGAATGCTTGTTGTTGTTCGACTCGCCGCCTAGGCGAGGGAAATTGTTGTTGAGCAAGGGATGATCTCACCCAAGCGAGTAGGGCTCGCCCAAGCGAGACCTCACGATAAGCCTTTGAAGCACACTCGCTCAAGCAAGGAGGATTAGCTTAAACGAGACAGGCCTCGTCGCTTAAGCTAAAGCTTCTATCCCAAGTGAGTTTAGTGTAGTTTGTGTGTATTGTTTCTACGCATTGATGAGAACGTGGATCAGAAGATGTTGTGCCATGAGCGGGTAGGTTCATGGATGGTGGGTAACATGTGGTGGTATGAACGGGGAGGTTCATACATAATTACTCTCTTGTGGGGATACGAGCGAGGTAGGTTCGTATGTTCCGTGCTCACAGTTGAGAGATGCTGCGTTCGAGAAGGTACGTAGCTAATGGATCACATGTGTTGGACTACGGGCGGGTAGGTTCATAGAGTAGGACTACGAGCGGAGAGGTTCGTAGAGGCAGGACCACGAACGGGTAGGTTCGTGTGAGCATCATGAATCCTGAGAACATGGCTAACTTTGTTATTAAGTTGGAGGTTGAAAAGCCTTGGGAGTGTTAAGGATGTAACCATGGTCTAGCTATAAGAATATAAATGGGTGTATTTATATTATTTAATTTATATGTTTCCTATATTCTTTTGAGCTCACCCTTTCTGTTTGTACTTGGCGATGATCGTGTAATTCTTTACACGGGAGCAGTTGATGATACATGTGATGCTGCTAACACCCTAGACGGAGAGAGGGGCTAGCTTGGGATTCGAGCTAGGATTTTATTTATAACTTTCTGTATTAGGTTTTGAAAATTGTAATAAGACTATTCCTATAGTTTTGATTAATCTTTGACGATTGGATTTCTTTTTATTGAAATTTTCCGCGTTGGAATTAATAAAAGTTTTGACGTTTGATATTAATTCCTTATTTTCTTGTTTTTAAATAAGTAATATCTAATATGGGTGTTACAATTGGGACCTCTACACGTCTGGAAGTGATTTTAGGTACGAACGTTGAGCGATGGAATTGACGCTAAGTGCTGAAAATGTGAGGCAAATGACGCTGAGCGATGGAACCTGGCGTTGAGCACTGGATTCTCCTATTTTATTGTTTGCTATTTTTGATCTATGTGAAGGTATCCAATATGATTAATTAATATCATTTATGAATGATTGATTTGTATAAGATAAATATATAAATGCAATATGAGATTGCTTATGTGAAAATGAGTTGAGAATGGTTGATGCTGATCCCAAGAGGATTAGTAATTGGTTTTGTTAGTGTATGCATTGACATAGGGTAGGCAGTAAGGAGGTATCTTGATACTCTAATAAACATTCACACTCAAATAGAGTAGAATGTGCTATGTGGTGAGAGTGGCAGGAGATCCTAGTCTATGGGCTTTACCTTGGCCAAAGACGTTATAACGGACTAACCTTGAGAGTAGTAGGGTGATAACCCCTTTGTTATGGCCTCTACAAGGCGTAAATACTACTTCAAGTGCATGCCTCTAGTGATCTCCTGTGTCAAATGCATGTATCCGGATATTGAGTCTTGTTGGAGTCATTGTATGTGGTATATTTATATTTATCAATGATTTGGATGATTGATCAAGTGTGTGATATAAATTTTATTTCTATTATATGAAAACTCTTTTGTACATTAGCTTACCCTTCTTTTATGTGTTTGTCTTGTGTTGTTTGTCTTGTTTTTGCGATGATCACATATTCGGTGAGAGTAGATATGGTTAGCAGTGGTACTTCTAGAAGATGAAGAGCCACCTTTTAGGTTGGGAAAGTTTGTTGTAGGAGTTGTTGTAAGTGAATAGTTGGTATATATATATATATTCTTTTTTTTTGGTTTTTAGTTGGTTGTATAAAGTTTATATTTGTATGGTCCTATTGTTGATAAGACTGTATTAATATACTTTATACACAGTATTATCTGTTTTGAACACTAGGATGAAATATTCTATTTTATTAGCTGTTTTAGACTATTAAAAATTGGGATGTTACACATACACACACTCCTTATGTTATTTATATATACTTTTATTTTAACAACATATTATGGTTTTCTTAAAATAATATTTAAATATAATTGCACATTAATTAATTCAATTATAGTTTTAAAACTGTTTATTTATCTTTATATTAAATAATGCTTTCTCAAAAATATAATTTTTATATTTTTATACAAAATTTACAATTGAGTAATAAATTGTTTATACATATATTATTAATGTAAATACTAAAATGATTCAATTTTTATAAAATGTATATTTGGTTCTTATATTTTAAAACTTATTTATTAATTTTCATAATTTTTATTTAATATATTAATTATAAATAAAATAGAAAAGTTAACATCATTTTACTTAAAATATAAAAGACTAATATTATTTATTTAAAAAACATAAAAAAAAGTTAGTATTTTTTAAAAATTAAATGAAGTGTGATTTTTATTTTGTTAAAAATTAAAAAAAAAATGTAAATATATATTCTGAAACAAAACAAAATATGCAAACTACACATGTTTTAAATTTTAACTCTTAGAAAAAAATAAACAAGATGAAAGAACCTATTGATGAATATGACTCCTCTATTCACATCGTTGAATGCTTTTTAAACCAGTAGGTAAAATGTGAGGATCATTCATGCTTAGATTAGTCTATGTTAAAATCATCAAATTATCAAGTCAATGGATAGAACTTAATCAGGGTTAAGGAAAGACCCAAAGGGAGAGAAAAATTAACTTGGGTCCAAAAATTAATATTCATGTTATTTTAGTTCTCTTTTTTTTTTTATTAAGGGCATGTCCAGAAGAAATCTCTTCAGAAGAAAAATAAATTATAAGCTAAAATTATATTATGTGTGAACTACAAAAGAGACCGCTAAGAAAATTTTCTTTCTTATTTTAGATGCAATTACATTTTGTTAAAATTAAGGGTTAAATATTATTTTCACTTCTTTCTTATTTTAGATGCAATTACATTTTGTTAAAATTAAGAGATAAATACAATTGTCATCCTCAAACTATTATAAAAAATTGTTATTGTTTTAAACTAAATTATGAAGTATTTATTCTTTGTATTTTATGAAATACATATAAAATAGACAAATAGAAATGGTTTTTCATGTAACAAACAGAGTTTTACCGTTAATTATAATATAATCTTCCATACCATTTGTTGAGTACAATTTTCATATTGTAAGGAAAAAATACTTTACAATTTAGTTTAAGAATGAAACACATTCTCTATAATAATTTGGAAACACAGATTTACCTTTATTGTCATTGGTTGAATTTGTCTATCCTGAATTTGTGGTTAACATGTTGAATCCTAATTATTTTGATGATGGAGCAATTTTGTGCCCAACAAATGATTCTGTAGAGCAAGTAAATGATTTCATGTTGTCCTTAATTGGTGGTGATGAGGTGACTTA
>Ga0214544_1002943_pt1 | contig 35585 bp, 27 predicted proteins | sample CNSS3metaG_FD_160074 | JGI IMG/M metagenome (GOLD analysis project Ga0214544, IMG submission 160074) | Root nodule microbial communities from cowpea collected in UCLA plant growth center, Los Angeles, California, USA - CNSS3 | ecosystem: Host-associated > Plants > Roots > Nodule | place: USA...
GTGTTTAATTAAATATTTAAAAATAAATTATTATTTTATTTTTTTTTTCGGGTTTTTTTTTTTTTTTTTTTTATAAACTTAAGGACTAGACTAGACCGAATAAGAAGAAGAAAAAGAAAAAAATAATTAGTGATCAAGCATAAGCAAGCTGGAAAAATAATGGAGAAGGAGGAAAAAAATGGGTACTCCTTTCTCCCCGGGTAAAACAGCACTTACCGGCGGTTTTGAAACTCCTGGTATTTACCGACGGTTTCAAACTCCTAGTAATTACCGACGGTTTTAAAGCCCCTATAATTACCGGCAACTTTCAAACTCTTGATAATTATCGACGGTTTTAAAACTCTTGTTAATTACCGACGATTTTAAACCCCTGATATTTATCTGAGATTTTAAAACCCTTGGTAATTACTGACAGTTTTGGAACCCTGGTATTTATTGCAGTTTTATAATCGTAGTACCTATTCCTTGTATGTAGTTTTAAATCCTTTATACTATATAGTAATATTGAAAGTCCATTTTTACCCATGCAATGCAATTCATCATTTATTGATGTTTTTACTTTTTAAATTTCCTTAATTTTATTTATTATACTTTTTGAATGCATAAAATTCATAAAACATATGATAAGAAAAAATTCTAACATTTAGATATTTGTTTATAACTAGATATAACATTCATAAAAACAAGGAACATAGTTTATAAGTTCAAAGTAAATAATAAAGTTTAAACGTTCAAAGTAGTGAAATATTACAATATCTTTTTTATACTTGTTATAAAGTCAAATAAAATGAAAGTCTAATAAGATTCTTCAACTACAATGAAAGAAAAATAATCATGTATAAAGTCCAATAAAATACAATGAAAGAAAGTTTAGAATGAAAGAAAATACAATACAATAAAAGAAAGTTTAGAATGTTTATCACACCCTTCATATAAACTCTCTTGACTTTCTTGCATCAACTAAAAAAAGTCTTTAAGATCATCATTCATATTATGGCTTGACTCTACACCCATTTCCTTATCATCCACCATGCTATGATCATATTATACTTTTTTCTTCATATGAATTACACATCAAGGTTATTTCTTCAAGAAATAAAGTCTGGCAGTTACAAAATGTAATTAAAAGTTAAATTAACCCACTTCAAAAAGTGTTCAAAAGAATGAATTAAAACTCTTCATAATTGTGGTTTTTAAAGTACTATTTTAGCTAATTTCAAATACCTTATAAGAGTAACTATTCTCGGTGCTAGCTGATCCAACGGTGGTGGAGGCAAAGATAAGAGTTGCAGCTGCCTCGGAGAGGTGTCCTGATGATTGAAGATTTAACTCAAAGTCAACCTTGAGAAAATGGATGAACCAACCTCAATTCTTAGCTATTGTGCAAGTCGCTAGTGGTTGTTTGACTGTTTCATCCCTTTGTATGATTAAAACCCATAATAATAACACAAAATATCTTTATTAGTCTCTCAGTTTTTGGAGGATATGTTTATCAATGTATTTAAAAAGTGGCTGAGCACGTCTGAACATGTATCACAGATACATGCCTTCAAAAAGTATAATTAAGACATGAGCAATGTTGGACCTACATGAAAATTTTGATTTTGAACCAGTAATATCAAGAAAAAGATAACATTTTTATCCTGAGCAAACTCGTTATAAGAAGTATATGAAGGTAAATAATTTATGACAAAAATCTTCAAATATATTTCATATTTCACCCAATGCTAACTTATAATAACCACCACATGAACCCACCTTCTTGGGAATTTATTTGATTACATGTTTTCTTGGCCGAAAATCTTTCCAAACTTTCTATCATTCCTAACAAAAAGGTTTGATTAGATAGTTAACCACTATTTAAGAAACTAGTATAAAATATCTAAACTATGGCGATTTATCATTTTAGAGTAACAGAAAACAAAGACAAAGTACATAGTAGTTATCATATATGTGGATATGATGGTAAAATATGAGATAATTGTCAAAGTTATCTCTTATATATGTATTTGCAAAATATTACACAAAAAGTAAAATATTACATAGTAGAGCACTGAGTTTGAAAATTAAAATACCGCACACTATTTCAGACTCTACTCCACAAATCCAAAATTGCTCAGTGTCTCAATACTACCACCCACAGTGCAAAGATAGTAACAAAAGGAGAAACAACTAACAAAAGGAAACAATAGCATTCCAATATATTTGTCTGCAGTAATATATAAAATCTTTCAAAACACCATTCACCATTGACAGAAAAGTGATTAATGAATAACGAGACTTCCAAGAGCATGGTGCCAATTTCACAACAAGCAGATGCAGAGGTTGCAGATTTCAATAGGGAGTTGTGACGATTTATTAAATCTCAATCCCGATGCCATTGTCCTCATCTACTACTTCCTAGAAACCACATGTTTACAGATAATAATTCTCACAATTTTTCCTAGTTTAACTACAATTCTTCTTTGATTGCTACAAGGTGTCAAATTAGTCCATGACAACAGTAATAAGAAAATATGGTAATCATCAAACATTTAGATAAATAAAAGGGGTGAGGAGAGGAAGCATCTATATTACAAGAGAATTAAGCAAACATGTCATAGTTGCTTCAGACTTGGCTTGGGCAACAATTTGCCTCCCATCAGCTACTAATCCTGCTACAACCAAAAATTGAAAAGAGATTAAGGCACATATAAAAATACAAACCTAGAAAAGAAAATGTCCATTATAACACATTATCAATCATAACTAAAAGGTATTTTTTATTATAGAACAAACGTAATAAAAAAGGAAGTTATGCCTTTTTAACAGTTAATCTGACTAGAAATTACTCAATTGTTATTAGTTATGCAATGTAGGAGTGGGCAAAAAATTTAATTTTCTTGATCAAATCCACTTTTGCTCCAATGCACTCCATTTATAATCCATTTTATTAAAAATCTAATCCATTTAAAATCCATTTAATGGATATGGATTCCAATCTAATTTACATTTTATATATCTTATGGATTGGATATCCATTTTATAAATCAAGATTTTTAAATATGGATAATCCAAAAAATCCAATCCAAATTTTCAATTTAAATTTTTAGTTGGGTTAGACTAAAGGTTGAGATGAACTATACTAAATTCAGACTTGGATGAGCCTTGCTCGACGACCTATACGAATCGGACAGGCTCGACAACCATAAGAGGTTGGGCGGGCCTAAAGATATGAACGAGATAGGCGGGCCCGACAAACCGAACGAATCGATCAGGCCCAATGACCTGATGAGCCAGGTGAGCCCGAAGACCCAAACAGGCTAGGCAGGTTCGAAGATCCGAACGGGCCAAGCGAGCTCGAAGACCCGAACAGGCCAAGCGAGCTCGATGACCCGAATGGGTCAAGCAGGCTCGAAGAACTGAACAGGTCAGGCAGGCCCAAAGACCCGAACGGGTCAGGCAAGCCTGATGACCCGAACGAGTAAGGCAGGCTCAAAGAATCGAACGGGGTAAGGCGAGCCCGAAGACCCGAACGGCTCAGGCAGACCCGAAGACCCGAAAGGGTCACGCGGACCCGAAAACCTGAACGGACTAGGCAGAACCAATGACGAAAACATGTCAGGCAGCCCAAAGACCCGAAAGAGTCAGGCAAGCCCAAAAACCCGAACAGGCCTGACAACCCGAACGAGCCCGAAGACCCGGATGGGCCGGACGACCTGGATGGACCAAACGACCTGGCGACCCGGACGGGCCCGACGACATACACGGGCCTTACGACCCGGATGGGCACGACGTCAAGAACGGGCCGAACGACCCGAATGGGCCCGACGATCCAAACAGACCTGACGACTTGGACGACCCTAACGGGCCTGGCGACCCGGACGAGCCTGACGACCTACACGGGCCTTACGACCCGGATGGCACGATGACACGAACGAGCCCTACGACCCGGACAGGCCCTACAACCCAGACGGGCTCGACATCCCGGACAGGCCCTACGACCCAGATGGGCCCGACGACTCAGACGGGCCTGATGACCTTGACGTACCTGACGACCCAGACAGGCCCCACGATTCGAACGTGCCCGACTACCTAATTGGGCCCGACTATTTGGACCGGTCCGTTCGGGTCGTCTGGCCCGTCCGAGTCGTTGGCCCCATTCGGGTCATCCGGCTCGTTCGCCTCGTCGAGCCTGTTCGTGTTTTCGGGCCCGTTCGGGTTGTCCGGCACGTTCGGGTTGTCGAGCCCGTTCGGGTCATCGGCCCCGTTTGGGTCGTTCGGGTCGTCGGGCCCGTCTGGGTTGTCCAGGTCGTCGGGTCCGTCCGGGTCGTCGATCCCATCCGAGTCGTAGGGCCTGGATTTTAAAATTGCTTTAAGAAATTCAATTTAAATTTCTTTTATTAAAAATGGATTCTGGATTTTAAACTTAATCCAAATATTTGGATTGGATTTAAATCTTGATCCAAATATTTAGATCTGGATTTTAAAAAAATCCAAACTACTTTTGCTAAAAATATGGATTTGGGTCAAAAATCTAATCTAATTATTTGGATCTAAAATGGATGTGGATTGGATCATTAAATATCCGATCCATGCCCACCCCTAATGCAATGCATATAATATGATTTGAAATAATACAGCAGGAATAAGAGACAAACTTTACGAGATTACCTTATAACCATCAAGAGTTAACTTCTAATTGCTCAATGTAGTAGTCATTAAATCCTGCCCATTTTTAGAGTTATATTCAAGAAACATATATTAGCATAAAGGAAAGAATTTAGTTAACAAAAATACATTGGCTCCGAGTTTGATACCGTCCTACACTGTAGGGTTGGCACCGTCAATTTAGTTAACAAAAAGTTGGCATAGCTTAAACACAATTAAAGAAAATGTTAATGAATTTTCCCCACTTTGGAATCCAATTTAAAAATGATAATTGATAAGTAGAAGTTATAAGCTAATTATAGCATACCAAAATTAATTTTAGTTTATGGATAATTTTTCTTTCTTCTTTTCTCTGTACTTAGAGAAGTTTTCATGAGAGAACCTGATCATTCTTTCAGAACTTAAGTGATGAGTTTCCTGTTTCAATTTAGACAGAAGAAAGTTGTACCTTTCTAGTTGCGCGATCAACTTCACCGGGTAAACGAAGCCAGGCCGAATATAGCAAAGATTCATAAACTATAACATTGGGTGAGTGAATATCAAATTGTTCTGAGATTCTTGCAAATGTTTCTTGCCTCTTTATGTATCCAGATATTGTGATGTTCCCTTCAATATATCCACCAGTTTTCCTTCCAGCTAGAACATCCATCAAGTAGTCTTACCAGCACCACTTACACCCATCAGAGCTGTTAGTACTCCTGGCCTAAAGACACCACTAACAACCTTCAAAAGTTCTAGACGTTCTTCAAAAACTCCTTGTTGTTTCATTTCCTACAATAATACAACAGTTCTAATTATTTTTCCACAAATATCAGACAAAATTTAGTGCTATAGCAATTTCCTTGTCAACTTGGAGCAAAAAAAGTTGAAGTAGGCTCTAAAATATAAATGGGAAGATTTCACTTGAAAATTAAGTACCCGTGGCATGTTTATAGAATACTTGATCTCATCAAAAGTGAGGGATAAAGGTTGAAAAGGAAGAACCATACCCCTCCTTCCACTTCTGTTAGTCTTGTCATCACTAACTCTTTTGGATTTAGGCATGACTCACTTGACCCAAGGCACCTACAAAATAAATAATACACCACTTACAAAATTCAAAATAATTCGTATGGTTATCTCACACATTTCTAACATAGATTATGTATATACATCATGATTAATTTTGACCAACTTTTTTTTTTTTCCAGGAAAATCACTCCTTCACCTACCTTTCTTTTATCAAGCACACTATTTCCCACTCTATGGAATGCCTACCATGACATTGTTTCCAGCTCTATTGAATCATCAAGAAGCACTATATTAATTTTAACTATGAATCTAGAAAAAAAAAATCTTACTAGGTTTGTGCTACCAGAAACAAAAAATTGATGAAGAAGAAATTTTATCCAATTCGTGCATAGATTCAAACTAGAAGAACAACATAGCGATATCACCATACCTCTAAAACTGCATTTGCAAACCAAAACCACTGAACTTTTGATTAATAGTAATGAGTCCCAATATTAGGTATCTGTGGTTGCATCTGTAACCTCAAGAAGCAACAACTAGTGATGCTTAAAGTAACATGATATTAATCTATAAATAGTCCATTAAAGAAGGGAAACAAGATTTTGGTTCCAAACTTGGCTAAGAAAAAAAATATACCTTGATGATTGGGTTTTTCTGCTTGAGGAATTTTCCAGCACCTGTTATTAATCCTCCAGTTCCTATCCCTGTAACCAAAGCATCGATTTTCTCTCTTGAGTCTCTGCAGATCTCATGGCCCGTGGAAACATAACATAAATTATGGAAATCGAAAGAGTTAGGCAAAGAACTGAGTTAGGGCATGAGAAAGAAAGAAACTGAAATCAATTCAAAAATCGAGGGCAGCGACGCACAACCAAAATGAGAACTTCAAAATGGGACTGAGACGAAATTAGAGAGATAAAATCGAAAGAGAAATATCGTCACACGTAAGAAGAGGGAGAACGGTGGAAGGCACACAGAGAAGAGCGAAAGCTTCTTCATCTTCGTCGTAGGTACACCATGAGAAAGAGAGAAAAGTTGAATATTCAAACTGAAAATTTTAAAAGTTATGAAAAGGAAGAAATGAAAAAAAAGGTGAAACCTAAATTTCACTGGGGTTCATTTCGAAACCCCTGACACTTAACAGAGGTTTCTAAAACCTCTGATATTCATTTTCTTAAAGGAGGTTATTACAACCTTAACTAATAAACCCCATTAGAATTATAAATTTTTGTAGTGACACCATATATTTCAAACAAAAAATGTTTAGAAAAGTTCTGTATTTCAAAATTCAATTAGAGAAATTATCAGATTTTTAATTAAAAACAAAATTAAAACTAATAGATAAATATATCTAATATATATATATTTTGAGATCCATTAATAATATTAAACATATTCCAAAATCTGATAATTTCTTTAATCATATTTAAAAATGTGATAATTTTATTAATCGAATTTTAAAATCTAATACCACCTCGAATTTTGAAATCGAATATTTGTATACTGAGGAGGTATTAGTACAAAAATCAATAGGTATTTTAAGTATTTTAAAAAGGTTTGGGTACAGAAGAAAAGTTAGACTACATGAAGAATCCCTGTAGAAAAATACTGAGCTTCCGACCCAACAATCTCATGGGTTGATCCAATTCAAGTGACCGAAAAGAAGGGACAAAGTTTTTGGTCAATTTTTGCCTTATGTGACATTATTACTATTAGTATTATTAATATTATTAGTAGTAAAGTTATTACTCTTATTTGTAATATATAATATTATTACTATCATATATTTTTTTAGTAGTTACGTCTCAATTTTTATTAGATCATGATAAATTATTTTTGTAACTTAAAAAAATAGATATATTGATAAATATATGATTAGTTTAAAATTTCACTCCAACATTTCATTATTGATGTTTATACCCATTCAAATTTGAAGAATTTGTCGACCATTATTGAAATATGTTAATCTTTGACAAAAACAAACAAATTAAAGATATTTTACTTGATTGATTGTCTAATTCATTTTATTTAACTCTTAATGTTTCATTTTCTACAACGAAGATTCTCTATAAGGCCCAGTTTTCTGCCATAATATTTTAAGGGCTGCCTTTGATCGAATGGGCCTAAGGGCTGGCCCAAAAAGGCAAAATCAGACCTAATGAGCCCTAACCCTAACGCTTTGCTCACTTTCGTAAAAACAGAACTCTCACACCCTTGAGCTATTGTCGTCTTCCTCTGGTAGGGTTTCCTCCCAACCTAGATCCAGTGAGCTTAGTTTCGCCTTCTAGCTCGTGTAAGTGTTCTACACCTCATACCTCGTTCTTCCGCTCGTATCTTCGTAGTTCTAGTTAGGGCTTTGTCGTAGACTTACGTCAATACTCACTCCACTATTCTTTTCCAGCTTGGTAAATCTGTCCCTGGAGCTTTTGTGTTCTGCTGTTGGAGTTGAACCCTTCTCTTAGCCTTTTTCTAGGTAAAGGAAGCTAGGCCTTATTGTTGTAATTCGATTTTCTGTCGGTTCTATTATTGTGCTGCGATTTTATGGTTGGTGTGTCACTATGAGAGCATGAAATGTCTTGGTATGTTGTATGGAATTGTGGGTGTGACTATTGCAGGGAAACAGTGGCGAGGAATGTGTGTTCTCACCCAAGCGGGTCTGTCTCGCCTAGGCGAGACTTGAAGAAACAGGCCAGATCCACACTCGAGCTCTCACTCAAGCGAGAGCTCTCGTTTGAGCGAGGCTTCTCGCTCAGGCGAGAGGGGCTCGCCAAAGCGAGAACGCGTGAGGACTTTGGCTCGTCGCTGCAGTTTTATTGCCCAGGCGAGGGACTTTGTCTTTGGGCGAGGGGTGGCCTCGCTCAGGCGAGGAGGGGCTCGCCTAAGCGAGAATCCGCGTTCCAATAACCCTCACTGTTGGTTGTCTCGCTCAAGCGAGGGCCTACCGCTAGAGCGAAAGAGCCCTTTTGCCTAAGCGAGGGTTCCTGCCCTGAGCGAGGCTGATGCATGTGTTGGTGTGATGTTTGTTGTGTTTTATATATTGACTAGTGATCTACTGTATAATTTCATTACCCTGTTAAAAGCATGAATGAGTTAAGTATGCAAGAATTGTGTGATCTTTGGATTGAAAATGATGGGTTGGATATGATCTTGGCTGTGATCTAATCGAGATGGTTGGTATCAAAGTGGCATGGTAGTGATATGAGATGGAGTTCCATATTCATGGTTTGAGAATAATGGGTTGGTATGGATTCATTGGGAATATGAAACAGGTGGATTATGAGGAGCTGGTATGTGATATATATATATATATATATCTATATATATATATATGTGTGTGTGTGTGTGTGTGTGTGTGTGTGTATGCATGTTAAATCCTTCTTGATTGATTGAGTATAATTCGTCGATGGTCAGTGTGTAAATCCTTGAGATCTCTAGGTGGGATTTCAGGGTCGTGCTTCAGTGGTCGGGACGTAATTCCATGGCCCCTGTTAGTGGGTGTCCATGGTGGTGCCCCATCTATATAATTTGGTAAGGATTCAAGGTAAGGATTGCATCCTAACACTCTAAGGATTCAGTTAGTCTCACTTAGAATGGACTGACTCTTGTGGTGAGAGTAGCAGGAGGCCTGAAACTCATTAAGGGCTAACCTTGTGGGGGGGATTGATTCATTGTAACACTTGTAACACATCGCTCGGGGGTGAGCAGCTCGGGGGTGAGTAGAGGTATCCACCACAAGTGCAAGAATCCGCTGAATCCGACCAGATTATATGTATCCGGATGAGTCGAGTCGAGTCGTAGTGTATTGACGGAATGTTCATAACATGCTTGTATGATGTATATGTTGTTGACTATGAAAGTATGCCTGACTTCATGATAAAATCAATTTTGGCTCTAGCTTACCCTTCTGTTGTTTGTTGTGTGTTTTGTATGTGTGGTTCTCTCTTTTGCGATGATCATCAACTTGTTGATGTGAGCAGATGCGAGGAACACCCATGGTCATCAGGGAGGTGATGGTTCCGCTGCTTAGTCATCTAGATCTTTCTACTTTGAGTTTTTCTTTTTAGGCTATGGTCCATGTACCAGCTTAACTCTTAATTTCCTATTTTAATCCTGTTGAACTTTGTAGGGGTTGTGTGACGCTTCTTTTAATTACGCTTATTAATTAAATGAGACGTTACATTATCAAAACAAAATTCAGAATAAGATGAAAGATGGATTTCTTGAACACCATATGGTTATTTACATTCAAAAATGAATAATTGGAGATTTTTATTCTGAATAAATTATTGATGAATTCAAAATTTTTTACTATAAATTATTTTGGCTCCTCCAAAATTATTGGTTAAGATCGGTCATGAGTTATTATTATCAACTATAATTAATAATCAATATTACTATCAACTATAAATATTATTATCATTATTATTAATTATAATGATTTCTATTATTATATTAGGTTAAAATACCTTTTTGTCCCAATTTTCGTCAAATTTTTTGAAATAAGTCCTAATTTTGGTATTGTGTTCAAATAGGTCCTAATTTTCGTCAATTTTGTTCAATTGGGTCCTTTTTTGCTAACATTGTTTAAATCATTAACAACCATGAACAGTGACTGCCACGTGTCACTTCGTGGTTTTTTTGGAATTTTTTTTATTTTTAATTTTTAAGTTTTTTTAAAATTTTTTTTTAAATGTAGATGTGTCAACCAGTAGCGTGTCACGTGTCACTTCATGGTTTTTTTGAATTTTTCTTTTATTTTTTTAAAACTTTTTTAAATGTCCATGTATCAACCCAATAGTGTGCCACGTGTCAAAGTTAATGTTCTATATTTAATTTGGTCTCTATATTTGTTATTTTTGTTCAATTTAGTCCCAATTTTTGTTAACATTAACCAATTTGGTCCCTATCAAAGATGTGATCAAATTTAATTTTTATATCAAAGTTATAATGATGTGAATTTTAATATATTATATAAAAAATATTTAATAAAAAATGGGAATTTTAATATAAAAATTAATTTGGTTTCAATTTGGAGAGGGACCAAATTGGTTAATTTTAACAAAAATTGGGACTCAATTGAACAAAAATAACAAATATAGGGACCAAATTGAATATAGAACATTAACTTTGATATGTGGCACGCTACTGGGTTGACACGTGGACATTTAAAAAAAATTTAAAAAAAATCAAAAACAAATTCAAAAAAATAATAAAAATAATAAAAAAAAAAAACACGAAGTGACACGTGGTACGCTACTGAGTTGACACGTGTACATTTAAAAAAATTTAAAAAAATTAAAATAAAAATTAAAAAAAACCACAAAATGACACGTGGCAGTCATTGTCCATGGCCGTTAATAATTTAAACAGTTTTAGCAAAAAAGAACCCAATTGAACAAAATTGACGAAAATTGGAACCTATTTGAACACGAAACCAAAATTAGGACTTATTTGAAAAAACTTGACGAAAATTGGGAACAAAAAGGTATTTTAACCATTATATTACTAATATTACTATTTTACTATTATTATTATTATTATTATTATTATTATTATTATTATTAAGAACTATAATTATTATAATAGTTATTATTATTATTATTATTATCGTTTTTATTATTAGTGTCAGATACACATCTTACTTTAACTTACTATGTAGGAATCATGTTTCAATTACTTGTCATTTTTATTTGTTTTGTTGTTCATTTATCTTTACATTTGAACAATTATTTCAATTTAAAAAAATAGTTAGTAAAATTAGTAAAATAATAAAACTCAAAAATAAATTTTTTTATTATAAATAATTATTTAAATTTAAAATATAATAATTAAGAGGATAAAATTGATAAAATAAAAATGTCACCAAAGATGTTTATCTCTTATATATGTAGTTGTATTAATATTAATATTAGTAGTAGTAGTAGTATTAGTATTATTTTTTTTATCACTATGCGATATTATTATAGTGGTATTATTATCATCATCATCATCATCATTATTATTATTATTATTATTATTATTATTATTATAGTTAGACACATATTTTACTTTTATCTACTACGGGATCATATTTCAATTGCTTTTTGTATTTGTTTGTTATTCATTTTATCTCTATATCTTGGTATTTTTTGAATTTAAAAAATAGTTACTAAAGTTAGTAGAATGATAAAAATGACAAATAATTTTTTATTATGAATAATTATTTAAATTTAATAAATAATAATTAAGAGGATAAAATTGTAAAAACAAAAAAAAGGACACAAAAAATGTGTATCTCTTTATATATTTAGTTAGTGTATTATTATTATTATTATTATTATTATTATTATTATTATCACTATGGGATATTATTATTATTATTATTATTATTATTATTATTATTATTATTATTATTATAGTTAGACACACATCTTAATTTTATTTATTAGGAGATCATATTTCAATTACTTGTCATTCTTAATTGTTTTGTTGCTAATGTATGTCTTTGTATATAATTATAGATTATTAGTATGTCAACATAAGCCTTGGTATTTGCATTCTCATTAATATTATAGCATAAAAATTATTATTATTATTATTATTATTATCATTTTTTAGTTATTATTAATATCATTATTATTTTTATTATTATTATTTTTACTATTCATAGTGATGTTATTAGTATAAGTAATTTTTTGTAATTATAAAAAACCTTATTATACTAAATACTTTTGCTAAATAGATTTTTAATCTTTTAAAAATTTTATAATTTATAATTTATATTATAATTATTATTATTATTATTATTATTACTTTTAATGGTTAAATAAATATAATAACAATTATATTATTATTCTAAACAGATTTGAAATAAATAAAAAATATGCTGACGCGCACGGGTCATATACTATTATAATTATTTTGTAAAACCAATTAACTGAACCATATTGTGATATTAATTTTATTTATTATATTTAAAACTAAATTTACAACTTCATTTTATTAATAATAACATTTACAACAATATAACCTAATGTTCATGATATTTATTATTTTATTTTTATATTATTGTTATTATTATCAATTATAACTCTAATTATTATTATTATTATTGTACCACACCTAGCCAAACTCGACCAAATAAGTAAACAATGTGTATATCAAGGCAGCCAAGTATCCAGCCTAGGCCGAGTTAGCCTAACTTGTACCGGTTGTAACCTAAACTAAACATCTAAAAGGACAACTTGCACCTCATATCACCAACATAAGCCATCAAGGCAAGTAGCCGACCTAGACTGACTACTCCAGCATATCCAGTAAGATTAAAGCCTAGGCCGACCACTCCAATAAACTCAGTATGATGGAAGCCCCCGCGTTCAATAAACCTTAAGGGCCTGGGTTAGGGTCCAGACCCACTCACAGCCCAAGCTAGAGCCCAAGTCAAGGCCCAGCCCATGGGATGATCAGACATCATTAATGCTCTATAAATACACGTGGACCCCACGCATTCATTAATCATTGATTTGACCCTCTAAGAGCTTTGACTTACTTGAGCTTCGGAGACTCTTCTGCAGGTAACCCCTATTGGGTTCAAGCTGACATGTATCAACCGGGGAGAAACCAACCGAAGAGATAGCGGCTTACATGGTAATGTGACATTTGTGCCTAACTCATCTTATTTGTTCTCTGCAGGAACAATTATTATTATTATTATTATTATTATTATTATTATTATTATTAACTATAATTGTTGTTATCAACTATAATTATTATGATAAGTATTACTACCAACTATAAGTATTATTATTATCATTATTAACTACAATTATTTCTATTATTATATTACTATTACTATTATTATTATTACTATTATTATTAATTAGAACTATAATTATTATAATAGTTATTATTATTATTATTATTATTGTTTTTATTATTATGGTTACATACACATTTTACTTTTACTTATTATCTATGAATCATGTTTCAATTACTTTACCATTTTATTTGTTTTGTTGTCTATTTATCATTACATTTGAATAATTATTTCAATTCAAAAAAATAGTTACTAAAATTAGTAAAATAATAAAACTGAAAAAATATTTTTTTATTTTAAATAATTATTTAAGTTTAAAATATAACAATTAAGAGGATAAAATTGAAAAAACAAAAAAGGATATCAAAGATGTTTATCTCTTTATACATGTAGTTGTATTATTATTATTATTATTATTATTATTATTATTATTATTATTGTGACATCTCATTTAAATAGAATAATCTACTCAATAAAATATCGCATGATTATAATAATGAGAAGCAATCAGATGAACATAGAATATAAGAAAGGTAACTATTACAATCATCCAAGAGTGTACTGTGAAAGCAAACTTGGGCATACCACCATGCCATAAACAAACACAAAGGAAGTTGACAGTTTTACAAAAAGACAATGCTCCACAAGAGCTTTGAATTACAAAAAGGCACTAGGGTCATAGAACTGCTCCTGAGAATCACACCTACGAATCCACTAAGCTGCACCACTGCTACTAGCAGGTCTATTTCTAGGATTTCCCCCATCTGCTCCCACCAAGGGTGATCATCGCAAAAGAGAAAACATAATAGGAACATATGCAAAAATGCAAGGGTAAGCTATTGTAATATAAATTTTATCATGGTATAACAGACAAGTACTTAAATAGTCCAAGCATGCAACACAGTAGGCACAAAGAATTATGTTATAGCAAACAAGCAGGACACTATGACTCAATTATTCGGATACATATGCTAAGATCGGATTCATTGGACGCTTGCACTTGTGGTGGCCTCTACTGCTCTACAGAGCCATTGCTAATGGGTTTCACCCTACCACACACAAGGTTAGCCCTTAAGCGTCTAAGGCCATTATCTTGCCAAAGACTAGGGCCTCCCGCCACTCTCACCACTTGGGTCAGTTTGCTCTACCTGAGACTCACTAACCCAATAGAGTTTCGGGATGCAGTCCTTACTTGAATCCATATCTTAACATATACACTACACACCACCATTAGGTCCCCCCCCACGAGACTCATGGATTTACACCTATCACACACCAAACTCATGTTTCGTATATTGCAACCACCACTTTCATTTCATACATTCAATTCTCATTTCACCAAACCATCATTCCACAATTCCATGCCATAGCTCATATCAAACATTCCAATTCCAGTACATGCAGATCAAACAACCAAGCATATTTAATACATACAACTAAATCATAAATAAATTCAAGGAACCAAGATCATTTCTGCCCCATTCTCACTCAGGCTAAAAGCCTTCGCTTAAGCCACAACATTTGTCTTGCTTAAGCTAGGCATTGTCGCTTGAGCGAGTCCTACAACAGTGGTCCTTTTGTGATCTCTCGCTTAGACGAAGCCAGCTCGCTTGAGCGAGACCACCACTCGCCCAAAACCAAGCATCTCGCCTGGACGAGGACGCAAGCAGAGAACATCGGGTTTTCCTCGAGGACTTGCTTAGGCGAGCCATTCTCGCCTGAGCGAGACAATGCGTCGCTCAAAGCAAGAACTCTCCGCTTGAGCGAGATGCTCGAGCAGAACCAGGGCGAGCTTTTGCTACTCTCGCCTAGGCAAGACGGGCTCACTTGGGCGAGAATGACAGTTCTCACCACTGTTAGCACACATGCAGCAGAGAAACAGTTCAAACCAAGATCCAACAATGCATACAACCCAACTTCATTCGATTAAACATACTACTCAAGCTTATAAACATGGAACAAACCAAAAACACACCAAAATAACATTGAACTGGTAAATCTAGCTTCCTTTACCTCACTTAGATGCTAACAAATGCAACAGACCCGCAACTAAGGAGTACTTAAGCTCCAAGGGCTAGAGTAGTGAGCTGAAACATAGAACGAAGACCAACCAGGGTACGAGACTAAACCCTAACCAGACCAACACACTTAAATGGTGAAAAGATGGGGAAAACAGATTCAAAACCTTAAGGTTCACTTACTTGAAGGAGAAATGGTCTTTGCTAGCTCGGAGCTGAACGAGTATGGTGCCCTAGCAGAGCACTTACAAGAGATCAAGGGAGGGAACAGAAGCTGGTTTCTTTTTCTGAAAAAAAGTAAAGTGATATTGTGAGGGGGCTGGACAGAGTATTGGGGTCCCCTGGTGGCTGACCTTGGGCCTACGAAAAGGCCAGGCCCATACCCTTAGGAACAAAAAAAAGGGCTTACAATATCTCCCCAACAAAAAAAATTTTTTATCCTCGAAAAATTAGGCTTACCAGAAAAGATGTGGACATGCACTCCTCATGTCCTCCTCTAGCTTCCAGGTAGAGTCACCTGTCCTCGGGTCCTAGATGACCTTTACAAGACTGGTGGCTCTTCCCTTACGCTCCTTCACTTGGCGATCCTCTATAGCCACGGGCTGTACCACTACTCGGAGATCCTCCCTGACCTGTACATCCTCCACCTCCAGAACACGTACTTTCGTAGCTGTGAGACATGGAAGACTGGATGGAGATTAGCCAACTAGGGTGGCAATGCAATCTCATAAGCCACGGGCCCTATCCTCCTCAAGATCTGATATAGACCCAAGAACTTAGGTGACAACTTCCTTGAGCGGATAGCCCTCCCCACACTAGTGGTTCGGGTCACCCTCAAGAATACATGTTCCCCAGCCTCAAACTCTAGGGGTCTTCTCCTCCGGTCTGTATATGCTTTCTGCCGACTCTGAGATGCTTGCAACCTATCTCTTACCAACTGCACCTTCTCTGTGGTCTGTTGTAACAACTCAGGTCCTACCAAGACCGACTCGCCATCCTGGTACCAACATTAGGGAGTCTTACACCTCCTCCTATATAAAGCCTCATAAGGCGCCATCCCTATACTCGCCTGGTAACTGTTGTTATAGGTGAACTCCACCAGCGGCAACACCTCATCCCAACTGCCAAGGTGGTGTAAGATACACGTCCTCAACAAGTCCTCCAAGGACTGAATCACCCTCTCTGACTGGCCATCCGTTTGAGGATGATAGGCAGAACTCATCCTCAGCCTGCTACCCATAGCCTCCAGTAGCGTCTGCCAGAACCTCGAAATAAATCAGGGGTCTCTGTCAGACACTATGTTGCTGGGCACTCCATGAAGTCTCACTATCTCTCGGATGTAGAGCTGGGCCAACTTGGCCATAGACATTCTGAGATTCACTGCCAAAAAGTGAGCACTCTTCGTCAACCGATCCACCACCACCCATATAGCATCATGTCCTCTCACGGTGGGAGGCAAGTGGGTAACAAAATCCATAGCTATGCTATCCCACTTCCACACCAGAATATCCAAGGGCTAGAGCGTTCCACCAGGTTTCTGATGCTCCACCTTAGCCTTTTGACAAGTTAAACAGGCGGATACAAACTGTGCGACCTCCTTCTTCATGCCTTGCCACCAAAAGCTTTCCTTGAGGTCTTGGTACATCTTATTCATGCCAGGGTGCAGACTAAGACGACTCTTGTGTCCTTCCTCAAGGACCAATCTTCTCAACTCAACATCATCTTGCACACAGACTCTACCTCTGAACCTCAACATACCATCACTACCCAAGGCAAACTCCTTGGCCTGATCCGATCCCAATAGCTCTTTCACCTTCTATAGACTAACATCCCTTGCTTGCCTTTCCTTGAACAAGCTCAGGAAGTCACTAGATATCACCAAGGTGCTACACCTAATGAATTCCGGCTCCAACTCAAACTGTAGCTTCATGTCTCTGAAGCTCTCAAGTAACTCCATTTCTTTTATCATCAAGTGTGCCACATGCACGATCTTCTTGCTCAGTGCGTCTGCCACCACATTCGCCTTCCCTGGGTGGTAGAGAAGCTCAAAGTCGTAGTCCTTTAGGAACTCTATCCACTGCCTCTGCCTCATATTCAACTCTTTTTGATCAAAGAGGTACTTCAAACTCTTGTGGTCACTAAACACACGGAACTGTGCACCATACAAGTAGTGCCTCCAGATTTTTAAAGCAAAGACCACCGTTGCTAACTCGAGATCATGAGTGGGGTAGTTCTTCTCATGAACCTGCAACTGCCTTGAAGCATAAGCCACCACCTTTTTCTCTTGCATCAAGACACACCCAAGCCCCTGATGAGAGGCATCGCAGTAAACCTCAAAAGGTTTACTCACATCCGGAATTACCAACACTGGAGCACTTGTCAGTATTTGCTTCAGCTCCCTGAAGCTCTCTTCACACTTATCAGTCCATGCAAACGGTTGATCCTTCCTGGTTAGCTGTGTCAGAGGTGCCACTATCTTAGAGAACTCCTCTATAAATCTCCTGTAGTAGCCAACTAGACCCACGAAACTCTGAATCTCCGTCACTAACTTCGGACATTCCCACTGTATCACAACCTTCACCTTAGCTGGATTCATAATTATACCCTAAGTTGATATCACGTGCCCCAAGAACTGCAGCTCTCTCATCTAGAAGTCACACTTCGACAACTTGGCAAACAGTTGGTTCTCCTTCAAGATACCAAGCACTGTCCTCAGGTGCTTGGCATGCTCCTTATGCGTCCCGGAGTAGATGAGTATGTTGTCTATAAAGACCACGACAAACTTATCTAGAAACGGACGGAAGATCCGGTTCATGTAGACCATGAACAAGGCTGGAGCATTGGTCACACTGAATGACATAACCACATACTCGTAGTGCCCATATATGGATCTGAAAGCAGTCTTCTCTACATCTTCTGCCTTCACTAGAATCTGATGATAACCCGACCGAAGATCAATCTTGGAGAACACCGACGCCCCATGTAGCTGATCCATCAAATCATCTATTCTTGGCAAAGTGTACTTATTTTTGATAGTCAGCTTGTTTAGTTGCCTATAATCCACACACAACCTCGAGCCGCCATCTTTCTTCTTTACCAACAAGACCGGCGCTCCCCACGATGACGCACTCGGCTGTATAAACTGCTTCTCAAGCAACTCCTCTATCTGCTTCTTTAACTCCACCAACTCTGTTGGGGCCATGCAGTAAGGAGCTATTGACACAGGACCAGCTCCTAGTACCAAGTCTATGAAGAACTCGACTTCTCTCCTCGGTGGCAAACCTGGTACCTCTTCGGGGAACACGTCCTCAAATTCCCTGACCACAGGTATCACTGTTATCCTCTCCTCCTTCTCAACCACCATCTTGGCAAAGATAAAAAAGCATTGCGTGCCATCCTGGATTTCCCTCATAACCCCATGTGAAAACAACAACTCAGGTTCCTCTAAGTTGGAGAACAACAACTTCTTCTCCCAACAGTCTATGAGAACGCGATTGGCAGAGAGCCAATCCATCCCCAAGATCACTTCTAGCCCTTGCAGAGGGAGGCATATGAGATTGACTTTATACATGCGTCCCTCTACCTCCACTGGACACCTAACACACATAGAAGACGTCCTAACCAACCCAAATGCCGGGGTAGATACCACGAGGTCAAACTGTAGTTCACACACCGGCAGCCCCAACTCCCGCACACAAGACTCTGACACAAAAGAGTGTGTCGCTCCAGAATCGAAAAACACACAACAAGTCTTGCCAGAAATCACACAACAACCAATCACAAGGTTACCTGAACCCGTTGCCTCTGACCCAGTCATCGCATAAATCCTGCCTGTAGCTTGAGGCCTACTGCCTCCCCTCCTCTACTGAGCCTGACTCGGAGTCTGTGATGTAGGTCGCGTTACTGCCCTCCTCAAGGTGGGACAATCTCTACCAAAGTGGCCCTCCCTACCATAATGGTTGCACCTGCGGAACCCGAATAGTTGCGGGCAAAAACTCTTCACATGCGGTCCTTCGCAATGATGGCACTGGATCTTGCTGGGCGGGGAAGAAAAGCCTCTAGACCCTTGTGGCTATGGATGAGGCCTAGCATACGACTTCTTCTTTTCTTCAACTCTCGGCCTGGACCCAGATGGTCCGCTAACCATCTGTTGTGGCTGCTGTTGGACTTCCACCTCTACCTTCATTCGCTCCATGACCCTGGCTTTTTCCACCAAGGGCGCAAAGTCTTTGATGGAAAGCGGGGCCACCATCAAGCGAATGTCTCCTCTGAGACCATTCTCAAACTTCTGGCAACGCCACTCCTCATCGAGCGGCATGGTGTAGAAACGCCCTAGATGCTTGAACCTCTTGGCGTACTCGGCCACTGACTTGTCCCCCTGTGCCAACTGGAGGAACTCCACCTCCTTTGCGTATCTCACGCTGTCTGGGAAGTACTCGGACAAAAACCTCCTCTTGAAGGCTTCCCATGTGATCTCCTCATGTTTCTCTTCCATCACTAGCCTCATACTGGCCCATCAATGCTCAGCCTCTCCAGTGAGCATGTAGACCGTGAAAGCAAGCCTGCTCTCATCAGGGCATCTCTTGGCATCAATGATGCGCTCCATGTCCTTCATCCACTGGTCCACCTGATCAAGACTCGTCTTGCCATCAAACTTGGCAGGTTGGTGCTTTAAGAAGTCTTCCAAACTCAATTCAGGGGGTGGAGGTTGGGGATGAGGACCATACATCTGAGCACCAACAACATTCTCCCCTAACTGGCGGAGAGCATCCATGTGCTGCCTCTGGGCATCCTCAGTAGCCTGTTTCGCAGCCTCCATCTGCTGCATCACCAAGTGTTGCTGCTCTAGGGACGCCTCTTGGCGTTGCATAGCCGCCTCATGCTGCTGCAACATGGCATTGCTTTGCTGGGTCAAGGCTGCAGCCATTGCCTCGATCGCCCTAGCCAGATCTTGCCCGTCGCCCTGAGGGGGTGGAAGAGGAGCTATACGAGGGGGTGCCATAACACTGGACACACAGAAAGAACCATAAGAAACTTGGTTAGACCAGAAACTCATCTAACACGACAACGAAGGCACAACGAAAACTAAGCAAACACATAGCCCACAAACACTAAGGAACGAAGCCTCTGATACCATAAAAATGTGACATCCGATTTAAATGGAATAATCCCCTCAATAAAATATCGCATGATTATAATAATGAGAAGCAATCAAATGAACATAGAATATAAGAAAGGTAACTATTACAGTCATCCATGAGTGTACTGTGAAAGCCAACTTGGGCATACCACCATGCCATAAACAAACACAAAGGAAGTTGACAGTTTTACAAAAAGACAATGCTCCTCAAGAGCTTTGAATTACAAAAAGGTACTAGGGCCATAGAACTGCTCCTGAGAGTCACACCTACGAATCCACTAAGTTGCACCACTGCTACCACCAGGCCTATTTCCAGGATTTCCCCCATCTACTCCCACTAAGGGTGATCATCGCAAAAGAGAACATATGCAAAAGAGAACATAATAGGAACATATGCAAAAATGCAAGGGTAAACTAGTGTAATATAAATTTTATCATGGTATAACAGATAAGTACTTAAACAGTCCAAGCATGCAACACAGTAGGCACAGAGAATCATGTTATAGCAAACAAGCAGAACACTATGACTCAATTATCCGGATACATATGCTAAGATCGGATTCACTGGACGCTTGCACTTGTGATGGCCTCTACTGCTCTACAGAGCCATTGCCAATGGGTTTCACCCTACCACACACAAGGTTAGCCCTTAAGTGTCTAAGGCCATTATCCTGCCACAGACTAGGGCCTCCCGCCACTCTCACCACTTGGGTCAGTTTGCTCTACCTGAGACTCACTGACCTAATAGAATATCGGGATGCTGTCCTTACTTGAATCCATATCTTAACATATACACTACACACCACCATGAGATCCCCACCACGAGACTCATGGATTTACGCCTATCACACACCAAACTCATGTTTCGTATATTGCAACCACCACTTTCATTTCATACATTCAATTCTCATTTCACCAAACCATCATTCCACAATTCCATGCCATAGCTCATATCAAACATTCCAATTCCAGTACATGCAGATCAAACAACCAAGCATATTTAATACATACAACTAAATCATAAATAAATTCAAGGAACCAAGATCATTTCTGCCCCATTCTCACTCAGGCTAAAAGCCTTCGCTTAAGCCACAACATTTGTCTTGCTTAAGCTAGGCATTGTCGCTTGAGCGAGTCCTACAACAGTGGTCCTTTTGTGATCTCTCGCTTAGACGAAGCCAGCTCGCTTGAGCGAGACCACCACTCGCCCAAAACCAAGCATCTCGCCTGGACGAGGACGCAAGCAGAGAACATCGGGTTTTCCTCGAGGACTTGCTTAGGCGAGCCATTCTCGCCTGAGCGAGACAATGCGTCGCTCAAAGCAAGAACTCTCCGCTTGAGCGAGATGCTCGAGCAGAACCAGGGCGAGCTTTTGCTACTCTCGCCTAGGCAAGACGGGCTCACTTGGGCGAGAATGACAGTTCTCACCACTGTTAGCACACATGCAGCAGAGAAACAGTTCAAACCAAGATCCAACAATGCATACAACCCAACTTCATTCGATTAAACATACTACTCAAGCTTATAAACATGGAACAAACCAAAAACACACCAAAATAACATTAAACTGGTAAATCTAGCTTCCCTTACCTCACTTAGATGCTAACAAACGCAACAGACCCGCAACTAAGGAGTACTTAAGCTCCAAGGGCTAGAGTAGTGAGCTGAAACATAGAACGAAGACCAACCAGGGTATGAAACTAAACCCTAACTAGACCAACACACTTAAACGGTGAAAAGATGGGGAAAACAGATTCAAAACCTTAAGGTTCACTTACTTGAAGGAGAAATGGTCTTTGCTAGCTCGGAGCTGAACGAGTATGATGCCCTAGCAGAGCACTTACAAGAGATCAAGGGAGGGAACATAAGCTGGTTTCTTTTTCTGAAAAAGAGTAAAGTGATATTGTGAGGGGCTGGACAGAGTATTGGGGTCCCCTGGTGGCTGACCTTGGGCCTACGAAAAGGCTAGGCCCATACCCTTAATTTATTACGGGACGGAATGGTATTTCAATTACTTGTCCTTTTTATTTGTTTTGTTGTTAATGTGTATCTTTATATATACTTATAGATTATTATAGTTGCCATTAGTCTTAGTGTTAGCATTAATATTAATATTTATAGCATAAATATTATTATTATTATTGGTATCATCATTATTATTATTATTATTATTATTATTATTATTATTATTATTATTACTATTCATAATGGTGTTATTATTAGAAGTGCTTTTTTTAATTTTTGAAAACGCGGTTATACTAAATACTTTTGCTAAATAGAGTTTTAATCTTTTAAAATTTTTATAAATTATAATTTATATTAATATTATTATTATTAGTACTTTTAATGGTTAAATAAATATAATAACAATTATATTATTATTTTAAAAAAATTTAAAATAAAAACAAAAAACAAAACACAATGTTCACACGGATCATAGGCTATTATAATTATTTCATAAAATTGAGTAATTATATTATATTGTGATATCAATTCTATTTATTGTATTTAAAACTGAAATTATTATTGCATCACTTAAATTTAGTATTTCATTACTTTAATAACAACAATATAACTTAATTTTCATAATATTTCATTACATAATACTTTCACTATCTTATTATTTTAATATACAAAATAAAACAAATACGCTCCGTGTGTACGCACGGGTCAATATACTAGTTAGTAAAAAATCAATAGTTATTTTAAGTATTTTAAAAAGGTTTAGATACAGTAGAAAAGTTAGAGTACATGGAGAACCCCTACAGAAAAATATTGAGTTTCCTACCCAACAATCTCATGGGTTGATCCAATTCAAGTTAGTGAAAAGAAGGGGCACAGTTTTTGTGCGTAAGCATGGTCAATATACTAGTTAGTATAAAAATCAATAATTACTTTAAGTATTTTAAAAAGGTTTGGGTATAGAAGTTAGAGTACATAGAGAACCCCGCAGAAAAATATTGAGCTTCTGACCCAACAATCTCATGGGTTGATCCAATTCAAATGAGTGAAAAGAAGGGGCAACTTTTTGGTCAATTTTTGCCTTATGTGACTATCTTTTGCAAGAAAAAAAGTTGTTTTGATATTTTGTAATGCTCATTTCAAATTCTAAATATTGAATAACAGATCTTTGCAATTGACATCTGTTATTTAATTAATAGATAATGATTTGGATATTTTATTTTATTAAGTGAAATGAGTGAGTTTCAATGTTCTTATTTTTATTTTCTTGATATCTTTTATATTTCTCATCCTTTATAATTCCATTTCTGCGCGTAAAATAAGTGATTTCACTTTTGCCACTTTTAATTTCTTTTTAATTTTCGTTTTGTAAAATATGATATTCCTAGTTGCATTAATAAATTTGGTTTTAAAATAAATAAATAAATAAAATTTGTATCTTATATAGTTACTTGATATTATTATCTTCAGAATATTCATAGTTAGAGAAAGTTATGATTCTAATTATTAGAATCAATACCAGATATATTATGTCAATAATATTATCTCAATATCCCTTATATTATGTTCGTGTATTATTTTTCATGTGTGCAACCATCATTATCAATTATTTCCTATATTGTTTATTATATTCAATGATGACTTTATAATAGAGATTATGATTGTACTGTATTGTGTTTATATAAACACAACATCTACAATACAAAAACACTGCAATATTTCTCTATTTTATCTTTGTTGGTTTCAGAGCTCTTAAGCTTGAAGGCTCTCAATCTAATCATGTCTTTCGCAGCTAACACAAATTACAAAAATGACCTACCCACAACTGTTTTTGTCAGGTTGGACAAAGATAACTATCTTCTATGGAAGTCACTAGTTCTTCCATTGATAAGTGGTTGCAAACTTGATGGCTACATACTACGAATAAAAGAATGCCTATAACTGTTTGTCACTACGAGTGACAAAACTCAGAAAACCAATCCTAACTATGAAGAGTGGATTGCACAAGATCAAGTTCTCCTAGGGTGGCTAAGAAATTCAATGGCCATTGATATTGCAACACAATTGTTGCACTATGAAACCTTGAAGGAACTTTGGGATGAAGCCCAAAGCCTAGCAGGTGCACACACAAAATCAAGGACAATCTACCTCAAGTAAGAATTTCACAACACTCGCAAAGGAGAAACGAAGATGGATCAATATCTTCTCAAAATGAAGAACTTTGCTAATAAATTAAAGTTGGCAAGATTATCAATCTCCAACTTAGATTTGATGATTCAAATGCTAAATGGACTGAATGTTAATTACAATTCGATGGTGGTCAAATTATCTGATCAAATCAACCTTAGTTGGGTTGATCTACAACCCTAACTATTGCTTTTGAATGCAGAATAGAACAACTGAACAATTTCAATAATCTTTCAATGAATACTTCAACAAACCTTACAACCAAAACTGATTTTAGAAGCAAAAAATCAAGGACACAAGATAATTGGAGGGACTCTAACTTTAGAGGAGGTAGAGGAAGAGCTAGATCTAAAGCAATATGGCAGGTATGTAACAAGGTCGGACACATAGCAATGAATTTTTTTTATCGCTATGATAATTCATACATAGGTTCAAATCATAATGTTGAAAATAACAAGAGAGAAAATTACAATGCTTTCATAGCCACCCCCTACAATAGTCAAGGCTATGAATAGTACTTTGATAGTGGAGCTAGAAATCATGTGACCCATCAAAATGAGAAACTTCAAGATCTCAATGAAAACAATGGTACGACTTCTTCTTTCTTCGTTAGAAATGGTGAAAGATTGAAAATATTGGCCTCATGCACAACTAAATTGAATAACCTCAACTTGCATAATGTTCTGTATGTTCCAGAAATAACAAAAGATTTGTTGGGTGTATCTAAGCTAATTATTGACAATAATGTCCTTGTTGAATTTTATGCAAACTACTGTTATATGAAGGGCAAATTGACAGGGAACATACTACTAAAAGGGAAACTGTAACATCCTGGTAGGATATTACTTAAATAAATAAAATAAACCATTTATAAAAATAAATTATTCATTTATTATCAAATCATTTCCCAAAACACGGGAAATTGTAAAACTATAAACTTAATAATCGCGATATAAAGTCAAAATTCCATAATCAGTCGTTACAGTCCAAAAGTCAAAAGCAGTAAAACCAATAATTAAATTACATGAAAATTTAATAAAACAAGTCTTTATAAATTCCCATGTAATATGCTTCCGCTCTCTGCCACTAGGCATCTCTTGGCTCACCTATAGCATCATCTGCTCCTAGATAACAAGTTACTCGATCATCGCCACACACAAACAAATAGGGTGAGCTATGCACATAGATAAAATAAATAGGAAATAATCCCAACCAAAAATCGCATAAGCATTAAAAAAAAAACCACTTCCCCACACTCATAACCCTTATGAGTTTATGCAAGTATTCTTGATCATGGGACTTTCCCGTGCTTCCACGAACCTCATCGCTCGTAATCCAACCTACGAGTCTATCCCGCTCGTAGTCCTACTTTACGGACTCCCTCGCCCATCATTTGAGCCCATCGATCGGACCTGAACACGCATACCCGCCTTTCCTACTATGAACTCCCTCGCTCATAACATTCCCGAGTTTGAGCATGAAATGAACTCCGCCGCTCACTCATCCCAAACAAGAGTACCTCTAGTGAACAAATCCGTTCACGTTCCGCATGCGGTCCATCCATCACGAACTCCTCGCTCGTGACTCAAACCAAACACATCCTAGATCACCTTTGGACTTAGTCCTTCAAGCGCAACATTACAAACATAAAAATTTTCCATTCGTAGCCGTATCCGCCTGGCGCTGCCAAATGCCCCGCCGGCGAAAGAAATCACGCATACCGCCTGGCACCACACCTCGCATCGCCAGGTGCCACACCACAACAGGACCTCTGTTTAACCTCTATCGCCTGGCGGTTCGCCACCCACCGCCAGACGCCCTTCAGTTCAGGAACCCCTATGGTCTCCACGTTGCCTGGCGGCCTTGCTCGTGCCACCAGGCGCTATACCAGTAACGTGACTGTTACTGGTTTGGTTTCTCTACCTATTTGACGCACTTAGCAGTGCGTCAAATGGATGGTATGTGTATCATACCATCCATCTAGAAGTCTTTATTTCACAACTTAATACAAGATCTCAACTCAGATATTTATCCCTACATATAAGCTCACCATTTCAAAGCCCCTTATACTCATGTTAATACTTTAAAACTTCACCATCAACCACTTCCTACATAATTTTAATTCCAATAGTCAATCTCAATCACGACACTTCTGTGATAACATTCAAAAAAATACCTAATAGATTTGCTTAACCCAAAAATAGTGGCTCTCACACCCAATTCAAGTTATTACATTTAACCCATACTTATGTCTTTCCAAGCCTATATTCACCCTTCTTTCATTCTCCCTAATCCATATTAACCTTATTGCTATTTGTAGCATATTCCATTCCCCTTATTGAACCCCAAAATTACGAACCATCAATTAAAAAAAATAACAATTGGCGCTGCTATCCAGCCTATCGCCTGGCGGCGAGAATGAGCCGCCAGGCGGCACATAGTATTCTGGGTAGAACCCAGATTTCCTTCGCACCACCTAAGCCACCAAATTCCCAAGTCTCATCGCAGTCAATTTCTCACATAATCCTAGGCCAATTTCTTGTCTCTCACTTTCCAACTACTATCACCATAGTTTTACAATCGAATAGTCAACCTACTTTACTCCCAAGTCGAACCCATACACAATCTCCCAAACCCTACTAGGGTTGTCGCAATTGAACCTTCTCCACTCAATCACCAAAACATATACGCGCACTCAAACACCCTTTTACATTCGAGAATTTCACCCAATTCATGAATTTACATTGTGCACATAAACCATTCAGAAAATCCAACCAATCCAAAATTCAAAGCTTCGTACAAAAGAAAAATCAGCTTGCGTCGCCTAGCAGGCTTGCCCTTCCCGCCAGGCGGTTCATCTCCAAAAACCCAGAATTGGGTCATCATGTTGCTAAAGGAGAATTTGAATAGACAGCTTGGACACCTCAACAATAAAGTCTTAGAAAAGATGCTGAAGAATTGCAATGTCAAGACATCAACACGTGAACAATTTTCATTTTGTGCCCATAGTAGATCAAATTGCAAATTGTTTAACCAAACCTCTCACACACACAAGGTTCAACATTGAGACACAAACTTGGGATGATTGAGTCACCTCAGTTTGAGGAGGGAGTTAGAGAAAGTTACGATTCTAATTATTAGAATCAATACTAGAGATATTTTGTCAATAATATTATCCTAATATCGTTGATATTATTCCCGTGTATTATTTCTCATGTGTGCAACCATCATTATCAATTATTTCCTATATTGTTTATTGTATTCAATGATGACTTTATTATAGAGATTATGATTGTAATGTATTGTGTTTATATAAACACAACATCTGCAATACAAAAACATTGCAATATCAATAGAATCATGATATCTCCTTCATGATCCTCAATACATTACCTACTTCTAAACACAATTCTCTCCCTCTAGATTATATGACAACCATAACATTATACACTTTTATTCGTGTACATTTTATATTAATTTTAATTATTAATATTATTCATTCATCATTTATCACATTTAATAACATCCAACCCAATATGTAATCAATAACATAATAATATGATGAAAGATAAACAAATTTTAGTATTTATAAACATTTGAAAACATGTTTTACAAAGTTTAGAAAATACTCTCTTGCTCAACGAATTAAGCACATTGCAATTCACCCGGCCAACATTTTGCTCGCCTAACTAAAGGTACAGGTGTGCCTAACAAATTTCAGTCGTTGAACGATAATTTACTTGCACAACAAACAAAACTCCTTGGGTTTTCAATTAATTGAATTTTGTCCAACAAGAGTTGGCTCGCCCAACAACCAAAGCATTGTAAGTATTCATTTAAATAGCTCACCCAAACAATTGGACTTGTCAAACGACAAAAATTCTCAAGTTTTCAATTAATTGACCTTTATCCAACAAGAGTTTTGTTAACCCAACGACTTTGCATAATTAAGAAATTAAAGAGAAAAAAACAACTTATCCAATTGGTTCGAATTGAGATTTTTATTTATTCATTATACCTAATATAGACTATTTTGTTTTAAAATAACTCCTTTAATCAATTTAATTAAATTGAAATATTTTAACTTTTCACTACTAACATACAACAAACTTTTATTATGAATTGATTCATTTAAATCGTACAATATCATGACAAGTATTTTCAACCCTTTAATGAATAAAAATAATTTTTTTCTTCCCTCGACTCAATTATGAAAAGTATATAATAAAGAAGTTAAAATATATATTTGGTCCCTATTTTCATTTAATTTTGTCATTTAAGTCCTATTTTTTTTTTCAATCAGGTCCTAATAATGTTTGTTAATTTCGTTTAATTTGGTCCTTTTATCTAACATCGTTTAGATAATTAACGGTAATGGATAGTGACAGTCACATGTCACTTCATTATTTTTTTAGGTTTTTTTAATTTTTTAATGTTTTTTAAAAATGTCCATGTGTCAACCCAGCAACGTGCCACGTGTTAGAGTCAATGTTTATATTCAATTTGGTCCCTATATTCGTTATTTTTGTTTAATTTAGTCCTTTTTTTTAAAATGGAGCAATTTTGTCACTCTCCAACTTGAAATCAAATTTAATTTTTATATAAATGTTATAATGATGTTTTTATTAAAATTCATATTTTTATTAAATATTTTGGTTTAGGGTTACAATTAGTTTAAAATTAGAAAGAAAATTTTAAGGACGAGGACTAATTTTAAAATTTAGATCAATGATGTTAATTCTCATCCTTAAAATTTTCACTCTAATTTTAAACTAATTGTAACCTTAAACAAAAAATATTTAATAAAAAAAGTGAATTTTAATAAACACACCATGATAACTTTTATATAAAAATTAAACTTAGACAAATTGCTCAATTTTTAAAAAAATTGGGACCAAAAAATAATGAATATATTGATCAAATTAAATCTAAAACATTGACTCTAACATGTGGCAAGTTACTGGTTTGACACATAGACATTTTTTCAAAACTAAAAAAAAATTAAAAATTTAAAAAAAGTAAAAAGAAAAAACACCACGAAAGAACAGGTAAAGTCACCATTCATTACCGTTAATTATTTAAACAATGTTAGAAAAAAATATCATATTGAATAAAATTAAAAAAAATAGTACCAGATTAGAAAAAAATATTAGGACTAAAACGACGAAAATAGAATAGAATGTATGTTTTAACCTAATCAAAATATATAAGAAGTGTTTGGATCTTGTCTATATAAATTTCAAGTAGGAAAATAACTAAATTTAAATTTTCGTAAATTAAAATTAGTTTATATACAAACTAATTTGTGAATTGTTATTATCTTACCTCTTTATAAGAATTTACTTTTAATGTGTATGAGTTAACTATTTATAAATATTTTTTAATTTTTATAGAAAAAACCTCACCCATACGTGTTCATAATGATTAATATGATTTAATAAAATTGATAGATAACTGAATTTTGAAATATTTGGCAAAGGATTATTTAATTAGACGAACACAACTTTCTTAATTTTAGATAAAATTTATTTTGATAAAAGAAGGTATATATTTTTTCCCAATACATTCTTATTTTAAACAATCAAGGACCATACGTTGATGAGACACCCAAGAATAACATTTAGAAGGACATTTATATTAATAGCAACAATAACATTTATAAGCACATTTATATGCATACCAACAATAACATTTATTATGTAAACCAACAATGTGGGTATTGCTCTCATCAATTTTTCTTTTTTTTAACCTTTCTTTAAATGCAATTACGATTTCGTGATACAAGTAAAATCTAGATGCATAACTAAACAACCTTTTATGATGATTTAAATTAGTAATTTTTAGTTTAATTATTGTTAAAGTAAAGATACAACACTTTAAATATTTTAATTAAGAGCTTAAATACAACAAGCTTAGTAGAACTTGAAAAATATGTAGTTTTCTCTAATAGACACTAATCATCACGAGAGAGGTGAAAGAAACAATATGACAATTCGATCATCAAAGCTGGCTCAAGTAAGTAAAACATTTGTTTTAGATGTTCAAAGAAAGAAGGTCTCAATTTTTTTCTATTAATATTTCTTATTAAATTAATTATAATATTATATTCAAGAAAAAAGGCCTTGAAATGTTTTTAGTACTAATATATCTCTACTAAATTAATTATAAAATTTTTTGTTTAAAAAAAAGCCAAAAATAATATTTTATTACTAATATAGTTCTATAAAATTAATTCTAAGTTTATGTATGAGAATAAAATTTAATTAAATTATTATTAGTGTTTGTTAATTTTTATTGGTATTAAAAATGATATTTAATGAGTTAAAATATTTTTTTAGTAAATTATGATTTTGTTAATGAAAAAGACTATGATTAGTAATATTTATTTTCTTGTAACCAATCTTGATTATATTTTCTTCTTTTATCTTTATGACTGCTATTGTCTCTCCTTGCTTTCTTATATTCTAGAGTCCTTTTTTAGGATTAGAGTTTTGGCAGATTACATTTCTTTAATCCCATGTTGCCAGTCGTGTCTATCAATTTTTTCATCCTCATTTATGGTTAATATATGTTTTCTTCCTATTTTTGTTGTTTTTGTTTTGTTTTTTGTATTCGTATTAGAATTAAAAATGTGTTTCTTTTGCACCATTTTTTTCCGGTATTTTTAGATTTACATGTTTCTCAAGAGTGTTTTTTTTTGCATATATCTTGATAAGGAACTAAAATTTTTCTACAAAACTAGTAATTAGATTAAGGTTTAGTCTTTTTTTAGTGAATAATAGATTAAGTGGAGCATAATTCAAAGTTGAGTTTTCTCTAGAAAGATAATTTAAGTTTAGGGATAAAAATATTTACTATCGAGTGGAGAAGAATAATATTTTATTTTAATTATTTTTATTGATGATTAATCTTAAAATAAACTTTGCAGGTTTGTGAAAAAAATTAAGACTTGAGAACGAGAAAGAGACTTAAGACTTCAAGACATTATAAGTCTTAGAGAGTTTACTTTCCTGAGAACCTAAACCAGGTTTTATTGTTTTAACTCATTATTTTCATAAACTTATCTTTAGTAGTGTTATATATATTATAATTTTTTATTTTATATAAAAATTTGTAGATATGTCAACTAGAAATTTTGAATTGAGCGATTTTAAATTCCAAAAGAAGAGAAAAATTGAGCTTTTATTGCATGACAAAAAGGAACTGTCAATAAATTTATAAAAATAAATAAGAAAAATCAATTAGAAAATACAAGTGGGTACTCTTTGAATGAAAGATAATAATAATATAGATATAGGTGAAACCAACAATAGAGAAAAATAAGTACTTAGTGATGAGGATAATTATGATTAAAAAACCCTTGATAATGAGGAGGACATTGAGAGATTAGATGATGATTATACTCTTGATAAAAATATATATTATCCAAGTTAGTGGAAGAATATTGATACAAATTTCAAAAATTTATTTGTAAAAAAAGGTTTTATTAAAATTGTAGTACACCCAGGCGGCTTAGCTTGACTATAGTTGTAAAATCCATCTACATAACCCCCAAGGACGTAAATAATCACCATATATGTTGAGCGAATAAGAGTAACCGGCCTAAGCCGCTAACTTAAGAAAATTAAGTGAGAACTTGACAGACTTAGAGCATTACTAGCAAAGCCCCTAGGGCCCACAATGATTGAACCAAAGGGCCTGGCCTAGGCCCAGGCCCACCTACGACCTAAATAGGGGTCCAGCCCATGACGTGGCTAGACATAATTAATAATCTATAAATATGCATTGACCCCAAATATTAAAGGTATGCATTCATTGATCCCTTGATCAAGAGATTTGACTTTTTGAGAGTTCTTTGTTGACTTGAGCGTCAGAGTCTTCTCCGCAAGTAACCCCTCTTTGGTCCAAACCGGTCCAAGTCGAGACACCAACAGATAGCATATACCAGCCAGAAGGAAGCCTACTAAGGAGATTGCGGATTGAGATAAGGTAACATTTGTGTCTGACATCTCTTATTTGTTCTCCGTAAGGAAGGAAGCCTACTCATCAACCCCTCCTTGTCTACATCACCGCCACGGATCACACCCTATATACTTCGTCAGCTGAACCTTGCAGGATCCCGAAACCAGATACCAGATGGTGTAAAAATTAGCCCTATCCCTAGCACACACAGCGCGATGCCTATGCTCCTATTTCCAACACCACAACATCATCGTCAAAATTGATTACCCCATCCAGAAGATACTTCAAAAGCCAGACCTTGCCGGCCGCATGTCGTCCTGGGCAGTAGAATTATCCGAGTTTAATATCCGTTATGAACCCCACGACCCCATCAAAGCTCAATGCCTATTAGACTTCGTCAACGACCTGCAACGAACCCCCGACGAAGACTAGTGGACACTCTACGTTGATGGTTCATCAAACCCAAAAGAGGCACATGCCGACATCGTCTTGGAAGGCCCCAACGACATCCTCATCGAAAAATCCCTCCACTTCGCCTTCAGGACATCCAACAACCAAGCCGAATACGAAGCCATCCTCGCTGGCCTATCCCTCGCCCGCGAAGTCGGCGTCAAAACGCTTACGTGCAAAACCGATTCCAAACTCACAGTAGGCCATCTAAATGACGAATTCCAGATCAAAGACCCTACCCTCCTATAATACTATCACCTGGTCTGAAACATCATCCAATCTACTTTTGGATGACTATACATCCAACACATCACCAGATATGAAAATGTCAGAGCTGACATATTATCTAAATTGGCTAGCACTAAGCTAAAAAGCCGACACCGATCACTCTTACAACAAACACTATCCGTACCTTCCATAACAAACACTTGCCATAACCTAACCCAACACCAAGCTGACAATTGGATAACTCCCTACATCCAGTACCTCCGAACCGACATTCCCCCACCTGATGCCAACAAGAGTTGGCTAGCTAAAGCCGCCAAGTATACAATGATAGGTGATGACTTGTACAACCGGGGATATGGCCAGGCCCAAGCTTGACTATAGCCGTAAAATCCGTCTACATAACCCCCAAGGACGCAAATAATCACCATATATGTTGAGCGAATAAGAGTAACCGACCTAAGCCGCTAACTTAAGAAAATTAAGCGAGAACTTGACAGACTCAGAGCATTACCAGCAAAGCCCCTAGGACCCACAGTGATCAAACCAAAGGGCCTAGCCCAGGCTCCAGCCCACCTACGGCCCAAACAAGGGCCCAACCCATGACGTGGCTAGACATAATTAATAATCTATAAATATGCATGGACCCTAACAATTAAAGGTACGCATTCATTAATCCCTTAATCACGAGATTTGACTTTCAGAGAGTTCTTTGCTAACTTGAGCGTTAGAGTCTTCTCCGCAGGTAACCCCTCTCGGGTCCAAACCGGTCCAAGCCGAGACACCAACAAATAGCATATGTCAGCCGGAAGAAAGCCTAATGAGGAGATTACGGATTGAGGTAAGATAACGTTTGTGTCTGACATGTCTTATTTGTTCTCCGCAGGAACAAAAATGAATGATATAGATTTTTCTAAGGATATACGTTTTATCACTTTTCTTCATCAAATTATATTCCAAGGCCTAATTTTTTGCATAAAAAAAAGCTCAAAAAATAAATTTTAAATAAAAGACCTCATTTGTTTTAAGTTTGCTTTAGGTCTTCTAAACTCTTAAGTCGTCCTTGCCGATCATGGGTACTTATGAATTATTTGAAAGATATGATAGAACATTATGGCAACTTCCACTTTTTCCGGTAAGTAACTAAAAATCAATTATATGATAATTACATAACAATACTTAGAGTTAACACACATGAATAATATTCTAAAGTTTAAGTTTGAAAATGTAGAGAATGTCTTCATCATCTGTCTTTAAGAGATTCATGTCTAAGTTCAAAGCTCTATTCAAATATCTTTTGAAATTTGAGCTAAAACTAAAATATTTGCTAACTTTATCTGACACATGCATGCTAACTTGGGGTGTGCTTATATTAGTCGAAGAAGTAAAAAGTTATGCAACTTAAGGAGAAAAGTATGCTAGCTATAAAAGATGTTTTGCAAGGAGAAGAGAATTTAATGTTGCATGAAGTGTAACGACCCTGATTTGCAGAACATATTGCTAATTACATCACTACTTCAAACAACGACAAACAATCTTGTTTAGATTGTAAATGCAAATCTTCCCAAAAGCTTTCCAACTTGGCATAGCTAAGTTAGTCTTGACACCCAATACATATTATATTTTACATTTTTACAATATAATACATTTTTACATTATGATACAAGTTAGATTCGTAGTCTCGTTACTACTTTTCAAAATACTTTGTAGGAACATCTCCTTGATTCTCTGCTCACGTATAACACATATACGATCATTGCAGGTAGGTACCAAAACTCCACGAAAAAAAATGAAGGGTAAGCTAGTGAATTTATAAAATCCCTATTAATTAAAAACTATCACATAAGAAATCAATTTTCTTTCCTTCATCCAAAAACCATCAATTGTCATATATCATCAATTAGCAGATCACATATAATATGAATCAAATGTCTATCATAACACAACTGTCTCGACTCAATCATCACAACATAGCCCTAATGTCTCAATCCTAATGGCTTGAACAAAACACAAACATTTAACTCTACTTTCGAAAGACACATGTATTGGGTAGACTCAAATATATATATATATATATATATATATCGTCTAACATTTTTGTACATCTACTAATATATCATCTAATACATTCAACTTCCCTACCATCATCTAACACGTGCATTTCTCTTCACATATATTAAAAAAG
>Ga0214544_1002944_pt1 | contig 35567 bp, 15 predicted proteins | sample CNSS3metaG_FD_160074 | JGI IMG/M metagenome (GOLD analysis project Ga0214544, IMG submission 160074) | Root nodule microbial communities from cowpea collected in UCLA plant growth center, Los Angeles, California, USA - CNSS3 | ecosystem: Host-associated > Plants > Roots > Nodule | place: USA...
TTGCGGAGATGAGGTGGTGGAGAGTGGATCGCCGCCGGAAGTGAAACTGGGTATATGGCACCGGTTTTGAAATAACCGAGGCATAAAAGTGGATATAAGGCTTCGGGTGATAACCGAGGCCAAAAGGAGTACATTTTGGCCTCGCCCCAATATGCCTCAGTTCCAGACCCGAGGCAAAATGCGAAAAATAACCGGGGCAGAAAGCCCTTACTGCACTGGTGATAATAACAACAATTCTCTTTAACTTATGGTTACTTTCTCTTAACAATAATTTAACTTTTTTTTTGTTTATTTTTTTTAATGTGCTTGTCTAATTTGTTTGGTTAGTGTTATTATACAAATTTTTTTCAATCGAGAAGATACAACACCAATAAAATATCAGTCCAACTCACATATAAGGGATTGCAACACTCTTAACCCAAAACCTTAAGGTATGAGTTTATGGATCTTCATCATTATATGATGCTCAAATTTTTTATTTTTACTTAATATGAGACTTAAATTCGCACTTGGAGTCCTAATAATCACTCCCTCAAGTGTGAATCCCTTTACATTGGTACTTCCCCCTAGAGCTTAACCCATGAGTACTCCTTATTTTGTACCGCCATTTATCTTAATGGGACATGCTTACCTGACTCGTTGTCAAGAGACTTTCGATACAGAGACTCGTTTATGTCGTCACCACACCAACCTTTGACTCTAATATGACATGTCGGGTCTTTCAAGAGGGAATCATCTGGGAGATAAACGCCAATGATACATGAACTCAACCTGCACATAAAGAATAAAGAATTGACATCACTCTTAAACCTTTGGTCCACCCTGATTTAATTAAAGAAAATAAAATATGTAGTTTTATTTATGGGCTCTCAGCCCATTATGCAATTTAAAATATACAACTCTTGCATAAGATTAGTTATGTGAGAAAATAATGTGAGGAGACAAGGAGAGATAAAAGTTGTGAGTGTAGGGAAGCTAAAAATAGTCTGAGGAGACAAAGAGACAAAAGTTGTGAGTATAGAGAAAGCTAAAAGGTTTTATGTCTCATCTCGTATATTGAGATTTCTTCTGCTGTTGTTTCTTTAAAGTACTCATTGGGGATTGTTATCTATCTTATTGGCGAAGAGAATAATGTTTAATGTTTTGTTGATCCTTGGAAACTCCAATCCAAGAGAGCCTGTGATGTACTCATTAATTATTATGAGTGAAAGATTTTAGTGAATTAGATCTCATGGATTTTTCTCCATATTGAGATTTTTATAGGTTAAAAAGTTGTAATGTTCGTTGGTTCCTCCCTTATTTTTTTAATACATTTTATTATTTTACATATTATTTATTTTGAAAAATATTTGATATGAATTTTACTTCTGTTTGTTCATTTGTTAATTTTTTAGATCTTTCCAACAAAATATATATATATATATATATATATATATATATATATATATATATATATATATATATATATATAATATGGTAAAATCAAGCGAAATATATATAATGAGGAATATCGAGAGTTAGTGGAAACGTCATCTAGAGTTTTAGTAACCGTTTGATTTTCAAGGAATGATTTATCCTTAAAATTCCGCATTCTTGAATTTGAGATTTGTTGCAAAGAGAGAAATCTCTTCTTACCGTCACATATTAATATGAGTTGTTTTTTTTTTCACACTCTTTTACACTTAAAACTGTATATTTTGAATAGGGAGTTTGTAGTAATACACATTTATTAGTAGTTTAATAACAACTAATTTTAGTGGTCTAGTAAATTTTTTTTTCCTATGATCTAATATCAATTTATAATTTTAGTTTGTTTAATTGACTCCAAAGACTAACTTAATATTTATTCATTGTCGTTTAAATAAAATACCAAGTGGTTGTTTTGTAACTTGCTGCTTTTAGAAAGAATAAATTCTTAGGAGTTATAATTTCTCTTTTGTTGTTTTCAATTAATTGAAGTACAATTAATGAGTAGTTCACCTACAACATCACTATGAGAGCGACCGTCATAATAAATCTAGGTTTTATTTGGCAAGCCTTTTCAATTCATTTTTAATTTCTCTAGCTGAAAATCTTTTTTAATTGGTATACAAATTTCTTTCAGCAGTTTTTTTTTTTAAACATTAGATTCTAATTTTTTATATTTATTTCTTTATTATCCTTGTAATAATACTTATTAAATTATCGTTTTATTCATTTTAAAAAGGGTAATACTTTTATTATAACTTACTGTACACAAGTCAACATAGTTAGAGAGTGATGTTTGGTTTTTATGGTATTTTTATTTGAAAATAATTAAAAATATGTTAAGATAGTGCATAAGATTAATAATAAAGTAATACAAAAAATATAATAATTAAAACTGAATAATATAATTTAAATAATTGATTTATGAATAAAATTTAAAATTGAATTTAGATGAGTCAAGTTTTGTCATTTTATATTTATCAGTCACTTAGAAAGCTTTATTAAATGATTATAGTTTAACATTTTTTAATTTCCAACAATTCGTTTTACAAATTTTTATTAAGTTTTTCGATTTGAACTACTTTTGCCAAAATTCACTGTATGCGTTATGTGCCAATAGGCATATTAAAAATGTTATTTTAGAGTTTCTAAAGAAAAACTAAAAGTTTTAGTTATGGTGGGTAGTTTTTTAGTTTATGAGAGTTTCATTAAAAATTTTACATTGGTCATATATTGCACAAAATAATAAATATAAGTGGATCTAAATTTTATGTTATTTAACCAATTTATTGAATTTTAGTTCATATTAAATTCTCTATTTTAATATGAGTCATTTCTAATATATTACCAAAGCATAATATAGAGAGTTACTAATTGTATAAATTGAAAATTCACATCACGTAAAAATTAGATCAAATAATGTATAAAAATAATATGTAACTGAAAAAAAAAATCTTATTGTATTGAATTAATTTAATGAAACTGAATCAAGTTTAATTTTGACCACATTATTATATTATCAAGACATTAATAATTATTTTAATTAAAATTTAACATCTTCTATAATCATTGATTGTGATAGATAAATTGTGTCGCATTGTGACAAAAATGATTTTAGAATAATTTCATAATTATCGAGAAAAGACCAACAAAATAATACGAAAATTTGGTCAGTCGGTGACATCGCATTTTACAAACTTAGAAGTCGTATATTCGATTTCTGTTAAATGATTTGATATCTCACAACCATCAATTTTTAAATTCTTTATTTGTCTTGTATCTCCTCCAAAAATAATTTCTTGTGACCTTTGGCCTATATTTTACCTTTCTCCCTAGTAGACTCTTGTTTGTTTCCTTTTTCTTTTTCATGTGTGTAATTACAGTTGCAACTTTTGGGCACATCCTTGGCAAAATATTAAAACACTTAGGAAAAATTGAAACTAGTTTAAGATCGCAAAGTCGGCGTTTTCCGTTACGAATCCTTGTCGGGGGCATCATTGCGGTGTTGAGTGGGGACCCATTTTGGGACATTGACTCAAAATAACCACTGAGGACTCTCAAGGGTAACAAACACAAGTGTTGACGTTTTCAAAAAGCCTTTCTCGTATATGTGTTTAATGTTTTCCCCCCTTCCTGCGTAACGGCGTTATTTGCCGTCGTTTAGCTATAAATAAAGCCTCCAACTTCCTTCTTCACATTACATTCATTCAATTCAACGTTCTCTCTCTCTCTCTCTCTCTCACTCTTTCTCTCTCTGAGACCAGCGACAATAACCCTGCCCTTTGCTTTTATATTAATGGTTGCGTGAAGCAGAAGTTTGGAATAATAGTCGTTGTGTTCTCTACTCTCTAGCTTGCTACCTTCTTGGAGATTTGGTAATTATTGCAAACCCGTCACGTTTCTAACTTAGTGTTTCTCGAAATGGGGAAGAAAACAGAGGTCGGAGATCACAAGGAGACAGCCAAAGTCGAAGCTGTTCTTGAGCTTCTCAGAAAACAAACCCCTCTTACTGTGAAGCAGGTTTTTTTTCTTCTTCCTTAAACTTTTTTGGTACTCACTCATAGGTTTTGTTTCTTAACGTGATTCGAGGATGACTTAAATTGTGGTTATTTTGTTCCTGCTGTTGTTATTGTGTAGGAGAAGTTTTGCAACTACGCTTGTGTGAAACGGTTCTTGAAAGCAAAAGGGGATAGTGTGAAAAAAGCTTCGAAGCAACTCAAGGCTTGTCTTGCCTGGAGAGAGAGTGTGATCACTGGTATATTCCACAACAAGTTTTTTCTTCTTTCTCCTTCCCCACTTCATCTCCTTAATTCCTTTTTCTTGCAAAAGCTTTTTCCCGTTGCGAAAACAAGCCGACTTCTCTTTTTGTTTTCTCTCGCCAAAGAATCTTGCTTTTCCCTTCTATTCAACCAAACAGACGTTAAAGTGAAACGCACCCCACTCTAGTAATCATTAGGTCACTCTTTTTCTTTCCTTCTCCGTATACCCCCCAAATAACACACAAAAAATTATTACTATTAGTACTTGTATTTTATTCAATTAAACGTTTGGTTTTCTTATTTATTTTTGTTGAAACTTTGAATGTAAATACTGTTTTTCATTGATGGGACTTTTGAAAACAGATCACTTGATAGCGGATGATTTCTCAGCAGAACTGGCTGATGGGTTGGCCTATGTGGCTGGTCACGATGACGAATCCAGACCTGTCATGGTAATTTCGTTACCCTTTTCTTCATTTCGGACTTTGGGTTTCTGCCTTATTTTTTATATTATTATTTTATTTGGTTGCTTGAAATAAAACTTGTGATTTGAATTGGGGTGATAACAGATTTTTCGTTTGAAGCAAGACTATCAAAAGTTGCATTCCCAGAAAATGTAAGTTACCAGACTCGAGATAAGAGTTTTTCAACCCTTTCACAATTTCATTTGTGGTATTGATTATTATATATAGCCGAAGGAAATAGATAAAGTAATGCTATTGTTATTTATTTTTTATTTTTAAATCTTGAAGGTTCACTCGTTTGATGGCCTTTACAATGGAGGTGGCTATTTCGACGATGCCAAAAAACGTAGAGCAATTTGTGATGCTTTTTGACGCAAGTAAGTGGGGATGGTTGCATTAGCCATATTGAAGCAATTATTGATAAAGAAACAAAAGAAGTAAACAGAAAAGATTGAGGGATCAGAACAATAAATGAGAGGGCAGGGATGATATGGAACTCTGTTGGGATCACCGGCAGGGCCTGAGGGGCTCACAGAAAGTGTCCGGAGTGCCCCTGGGGTGTCTCAGACTATAGCCTTACAATTAGTAGCCATGTTAGAAAGGGTATTATTGGGAATTGGAGTCATTATTGATATTCTCTACCCGAATTGGTCCATTTCAATCTTTAATGCTTCCTTAAATTATGCTATAGCAGAGGAACAACCCATGATTCTACTTTTTAGCTTTTGCCAGTACCCCTTTTCCTTTTTTTTTTTTTTTTCTCACCCCAAACCCAAGAATTTTATAATAAACTGTGATCACATTTTTTTAAACATCCTCAAGGAAACATGTAATAAAATTAACACGGGGTTGTTTATTTTGTTGTTGCAGGCTTTTACAGATCAGCATCTGCTTTCATGAACCAATTGCTACCAGCGCTGAAAATTGTGGCGGAGTACTACCCAGGAAGGCTATGCAAAGCCTTTGTCATAGACCCTCCCTCGCTTTTCGCTTACTTGTGGAAGGTAACCACAATTCAAAATCCTCACGTACCTAGTTTTGGTAGTCTACCATGTACTGTTTTCCAAGTGCCAGTTAAACTCAAACACTGTTGCAGCACATTTTAGTGTAGTCTCCTTCTGATGTGTGTTGGTTGGGTATGTAATGCACCCTTTCTGGCATCATCATACCCTCAGATCATGCATGTTCTACTTTCTTTGACCACCACCAATGAATGGACCACTTCCCCCGATTTTTTGGTGGTCCACCCACTACCCCATGCCATACCATATCCAAACCCACTCCTTAACTAAATGAAAAATGTACCCCATGCACAAAAAGTACCGTCTTTCCCGTTACTGTTCACCATTATATATCATAAATTCAAACGCAACAATACACCACAATACCATATACCTCGGCTACGTGTCATATCCTATTCAAATTGAAAACCCAAACCTATTTTAGTTGTCTCCGTTAGATTCATAGGGTACGAGGGAACACTATACGTGGTTTTTGCTAGGATTGAAAAAGACGTATCCCACTTATTTCTAGTTTTGTACCCTATCGATTTAAATTAATATCAATATTTAAATTACAGAATAGCAACTATCGTGTGTGTTGTGTTGATGTTGGGTGCACTGAACTGCAGGGTGTTAGGCCGTTCGTGGAGCTATCATCGTGGACCACGGTGGTGTCATCGTTGGATTTCGAAGAATCGTTGGACTTCAACGACTTCGCGGCCTACCCGCGAGCCTCGTCCCTCCGATTCGATGCCTCCAGCGTGAAATCAACGGCGAAGATAGGCTCCTGCTCCTCGTCGCGCTTCTCGTTCACCGTCTCTCACCACCTGGACTCCTTGAAGCCCTGGTACCTGAGCCTGACCGACACGTCAGCATCGAAAGTGGGACCCACGAGTCCATCGCCCGCGCTAATCTCGCCGCTAAACGCGCGCTCGCTCTCGTTCGCCTCGCCCGTCGCCAGGACCCCCCGCGGCCCCCCGGCTACAAGGAAGGGCCTCTTCCCCTCCACCCCGCTGCCGCAGCGCGTGACGGCGCCGCCGCGGACCTCGTTCCTGCAGTCGCCGGCGACGTTTTTCCGGCGAGAGAGCCACGTTAGCGTGAAGGGAGAGAGGTGCCGAGAATCGTTCTTGCCCTATGTGAAGTTCTACCGAAGACCGTACGACGAAATGGTTTACAGGTCGAAGATGCGGCCCCCACTGGGTGGCCTGATCTCCATTGTTTCCCCTCACATCAGAAGACGTCACGTTTCCGTTTCTCAGCGTTTCTAATATTTTAATCCTAAAAATCTAAATAGCACTACACCGCAATCAACCCCTCTAATTTACCACTGCCATTCCCCCTTCACCCGAGTACATAGTATTAGTATATTTGAATGTATTAATTAGTATTATTACCACCATTGAGTAGACATTGATTCGATTTTTGATCCTGAATTTCAATTTTCAAGTTCCCTCGTGCGTCAACAATCTACGCACCTGGTGTTACTAACCAACCACGTTAGAATTTAGCGTTTAAAGAGATGAATTAAAAGAATAAAAAACGACGACGTGCGAGGCGGGGTGTGAAACGGCGTGCCTGATATATGTTTAATTTGCATGGGAAGAAGGTAGCGTGGTCGAAACGGCGAACACTGAAGTGCAGGTGGGTCGGAAACAGTAATGGTAGTAGTGGTAATGGAATGAATGGGAAAGCGTTGAAAATTAGAAGACTTATGAAGGGTATTTTATTATTTAGTAGAATTGAATATTGAGGGAATCATTTTGTGTGTAGAAACTTGGGTTGGACTTTGTTTGTTTATAATGAATAAAAGGAGGAAGGAGTTTGAAAAGTTTTTGATGACAGTGTACGGTGAGTTTGTATTTTGTTGGCGGTTTGCAATAATATGTGTTGAGTTGGGTTGTACGAAGGATGAGAGTTGGTGGGAATATGTGTGGGGTTTGGTGGTGGTGTGAGTGAGAAGTCAAAACTTGATTAGAAGGAGTAGTGTAGTGTAGGAGTGAGTGAGGTTGGTCACAGGTTCCATTTCCAGGTGCAGCACATGAGTGGTGTTTGAGTGATGGAGAAAACCAAAATGCAGCATTTAATGCATGCAGGTGTTGAGGGGGGAAGGGCTACGACCTAGCTACATCCTAGCTGGTGCTGTTGCTTCAGAGCTAAAGGAAGAACTGATGGTGTATGTGGGGTTGTCGACGATCAATTCGTAGCTTCAGGCGTTGGACAAACACATTCTAAACGAATTTTAACTTAATTCCTTCATTAACTTTCTTTGTTTAAACCTTTTAACTAATTTTCATAACATAACACTTTATCGTATTTAAATATATATTTTACAACTTTTTCTTATTCATAATAACAAATAACGTTACGTTAGATATATGTATTGACATTTCAATTATATAGACACTAGAAAAGTCCATCAATTACTTCTTATCATATACAAATTTATTAAGAAAATAAAATAAAATAAAAAAATACATAGTATAAAGGATTACATCAAACCAACCAATGATAAAAATTATACTTCACTGAACATAAACAAATTATATTTATTATTCATGAAAAATTATATTTATTAGCTAATTTATCATTAAAAAATAATTTTGTTCACGAAAAACTTTGAATTGCATATCTTTACAATAATGTAAGCATTGACACCCTCTTCTCTAACATTAGAAACAATATGTTTATATAAAAAATCATGATTGATTAAGGAATAATCACTCTCTGACCAAAGCTTCTAAAAGTCTCTCATCCTAGCACATTCCAAATAATAAATGACCCCATAAACTTAACATAAATAAAGGTTTTTGTACTCTAAAAAAAAAACTGAAAAACTACCTACACATTTATCCCTTCTTTTAAATATACCATCACATGAAACTAAAGAAGGACAATCCCTAACTACACCATCAATATTCACCTTGTGATGAAACTTATCATAACATAGATGAAACCATCATATCTTCCTAATTCGAATATTGAAAATTTTCAGCACAAAAAAAATCAGAGATAATATTATTCTTATGTTTTTTAGATTTATTATCAATTACACATATAGTTGTATAAATAAAATTATGAGACATATGCTTTTTAAAGTATGAATCATTTATCGACAAATTAATTAAAATACATTGTTTGTGTCAATGATAATAATATATTACATTTTTAATAATGTACTTTTCACGAGAGAAAAATAATGTTGTGTTTTTTTTAGAAATAAGAAGACAAAAAATAACTATAGAAAAACGTGTTTTTATTACACTTTTACTCATTTTTATTATATATATATATATATATATATATATATATATATATATATATATATAAATTATTGTAATAAGTTGAATTACATAACTTTTACTTTTATATTTTTCATTTATTTTCACTCAAGCTAATCAAAAAATTAACTTTTATTTATCTTAGGGTTTAATATGTATGTAGTCCCTCAAGTTTCAGTGAATTTTGAAATTAGTCCCCCTTCAAAATTTTATACCAATTTAGTTTTTCATTTTTAGAAATGCATGAATTTAGTCATTCTTACTAAATTTTATTAAGTTTATTTGACATTTTAAACGTATTTTATGATAATATTTAAGTTAACATTGAAGCGAAAATGTGACAAACGATATAAATAATTCAAATACTATAATGAAATACGCTTGAAATGTCACATAAACTTAACAAAATTTAGTTAAAAAGACTAAATTCACGCATTTTTAAAATAAAAGAGTAAATTAATCAAATTTTTTAAAGATGGACTAATTCCAAATTTCACTTAAACTAACAAATACATATTTAACCCTTTATTTTTTTTTTCAACTTACTTATTATGTTGGATTATTATTAAATTGTCTTAAAAGTAACTTGTTCAATGGTAATCATTACAGATGGGATAATAACTCTTATAATTGATTATCATATCTAGATTATCACAGCAACTTTGACCATAGTTATTTTAATTTGAAATTAAAATATATATATATATATATATATATATATATATATATATATATTTTTTGTATTAAATTTACGTCTCGTTCTGAACTTCACTAAAAAAATTGTTCCTCAAAATATTTATAAAATATTTTGAAAAAAATCAAACAAAAGGAAAAAAAATTAACATTTAAAAAACAATGCATCAAATAATAATAAAAATTTATAATTAAACATATTTTAAAATAGAATACAGAATAAAATGAGTGCGACTCATATAAAACATAAAGATAAAAAAGTTTTGTACTGAAAAAAGTTATTTATTATTTACATATACATTTATATTTTGGATCATACTAGTAAATACAAATTTAAATTATATTCACATGCACATATTTATTTATTATCTGTGACCAAAACAATTATTTATACTTTTGGAAATGAATTATTTTATTTAAGTTGATTTTAAAATGAACACTTCAAAAACTAGTACACTTAGATTTAATTTTTCTGCTGATTTCTATTTCTGCCAAAAGAATATGAAAAGTTATTCTGTTGTAATTTTGGAGAATGTTAAAGTATTTAAGATTCTCATAGGTGTTCTCAGAAATAGTTTACTAAATATTTTGTCTGTTTTTGAGGCATAAAATGAAAGAATTAAAAAAGTGATAGAGGTTGTTGGTAAGTATTGGGAGAAGCGGAAGGAAAATGAATAGATACGGTGTCGTATATTGGGGATTGGAGTTGATTGTCCGTTAGCAAGTGTCGTTTAGGTATCAAGGTTTCTGTTACTCGAAGTGAGATGATGTTAGCAAAATGAGGCGTTTTTGGTCACAACACAACGCTTTCACCTTTCACATCTTCCTAATCTCCTATTTGTAGTTTAGCCCGAGATTCTGCGTCATTGTCTCTGTCCTTCTCTACTGCCACTCCCCTATTCCATTTCTATATTGCTTTTTCTACCTTTTTCTTTATTCATTCTCGTTTATTATTTAACAATTAAATTCAAAATCAATAATACTTCATATTTTAAATAATATTATTCTAACATACTTCAAGTCAGAATAGAATGTATTCTTTTCATATATAAAAGTAATATTTCTCTTATTAAATAAATGATATAACTCTCAACTAAGATCATGAGCTCTTGTAGAACCCAACATCGTCTCATATTACCTAATCCATATTTTAGGCCCAAATTATCAGAATAATTTCTTCCTCCACCTTCAAAATTTTTTATTGCATCCGGTGCATATTTTATTTCGATATGTATAATTTAAAATATAATTTTGTATATTTCGGTTTATGCATTTCAAAATATAAAATAAAAATACATTTTAAATCGTACAATTTAAAATATATTTGTATTTTATTTGCACAGTTTAAAATATAATTTTTATTTTATTTTATATTGTGTATTTAAAATATAATAAATTATATTTTGAATTATACTGTGATGTAAAATAAAATAAAATAAAATATATATTTTAAATTATACAATTTAACAAAAAAAGCTGTTAGATTTTTTATTGGGCTGGGCTAGAGTCTACAGACACTACGAATTGGCCCAATGTCGTTTTTTTAGTTTAATTATTTATTTGACCTTTAATCATGTAACATTGGTATTTACTATCATGTAACATTGGTATTTTCAATCTTTATGTGATCTCACTGAGAAACCGTCTAAATCTGAAATCTTATTTGACATATTAATGTTTAATTACTTTTACTATAGCTTAGATCATAACCATATTTACAATGTCAGAGGTTTTTTTTTTTTTTTATTAGTCTTTCCTTTTTGTTTGATTGTGTAGTTCTACTCTTTCATTTGCTTTAAGGTGAATCCGGTGTAGTGTATGTATAAAACTATTTCAAACGTGCAAATGGATTATCTTTGAATACGGTCTATATATGGTATTAAATAATAAGTGTTTGCTTTTAGTATGTCTTGCTTTAAAGAAACACTCTAATCGTATAAATTAGCCATACGAGAAAGTAATGAAAGGGAATTTTTTATTCAAATTCAAATTCTTATATAAGAATTCTTTGTTACTTATTTCTTGGGACTAATTGTATGTCCACCATAAATGGTGGCTTCACGACCAATTCATTAGGAGTAGTACTAAATAATCTTGAGTAATGGATTAAATAAAAAAATGTTTTTTTCATAATAGGGACCATCACCAAAATTCATTGAATGGAAAGAATCAAAGCCTTTTTTTTTTTTTCTGATGACTTATTCTCTTATTGTTTTGTTGAGAAACTAGAAAGAAATGGATTTATACAGATGTAATTGAAATTTTTGAATTTAATAATGTTTAGGGAAGTTGAAAGTCAAAGTTTAAATTTTGAAGTTAGGTTTGTCTAGCCGGCTCGACTACAACTCAGATATTATGCATTCTGTCATGATGTGATATCCACCTGTAACCATATGTCACAGTTCTCTTACTCTCAGTTTCACAATCATCTTCTTCCGAGGAATTTCTATTCAATTTTTTTAATTTAGGTCAATGGTTTGGGTTACATGTCTTCTACTGGATTAATAAAACAATGAAAAGGTAAATAACTGATATTACTGATCTATTGTAAAGCAACTTTATAACAATAATATAATTGAGAAAATAATGATATGGTGATGGAGAGATATAAAATAGTTCATTTGTAGAGTTTGAAAGAAACAACTTAGAAGTGAGTTATATTTTTGTAAAGTCAATTGAATATTCAGTCTTATAAATTGAGCCAGTAAGATATCAATTCAACTAACAGTTCATGGAATGATACCGGGATTAAAATAATAATATATACAAAGCAAGCAAAAGTGGTTACTTGTTCAAATCCTTACTGTATCGTCTTTTTTTTTTCGGTTCAGGTATCATTTGTTAGATTTACAGAGAAAATTTTAGTGAAAAGATACAACATCGAGAGTTTAATCATATAAGACATTAACACCACTGTCAACCCAAAACTTAAAAATAATAGATTTATAGATTTTTATCATTATATAATGCTTTAATTCTTCATTTCTAGTCAATGTAAAATTTAGATTTATACTTAAATTTTTAACAAAGTTGTCTTTCAATTTTTTTTTACGAGGAAAATAAAGAGAAAGAAAAAAAAATGTAGAAAATAAGCTAAAAATAAGAAAAAAAATAACTAAATTAATTATAGGTCGTTAGTAGCTTTAAAACAAAATGTAAAAAAAAAATGAAAGGAAGTTATTAATAATCTTAAAAAATTGAAACTCAAACTTGACGGGGTTTATTCAGAAAGACCAACCCATATCATCAAAGATATGCACGCAAAGGATCTCATCATACTCTTTTGTTTCACTGTTAAAGTAAAGCAATCAAATTAATCAATTATTCTTGCTGTGAACGCAAGGAAATAACAGTTTGTTGAAAATCAAACTGCGATGTTCTCTGCTTTAAACTCAAGTCTTTTTTCTTTAGCAATGCAAATTAAATCAAGCTAAACACGAACTTCATTCCCGAAGCTTACTTACTGAAATGTTTATTATGCAAGAGAAATGCCAACAAAGAGATTCCTTAAACACATTCTTTACAATACATTTTTTATTATTGACTAAAATTTATTATTATTATTATTATTATTATTATTATATATATATATATATAAATTATAAATTTCAATAGAAAGTTCCACATTTTTCGTTCAGGTGTGTGTGTACAATTTGAATGATAATTTCAAAATATTTTACTTGATTCTCTTATACTTTTTTATGATGCTCAATAAAACCACTAGTACAAAAAAAGCTTATTACATCGGTTATTTTGGGCCTATTACATCGGTTTTCTCACCGATGTAGTAGTTTCCGATGTAGTAAGTGTTTGATATATTACATCGATCCTTGGAACCGCTGTAATATATTACATCAGAAGCGGCAGCAGCGGAAAGCGGCAGCGGCGAAAAACCAACGGCAACAGCAATAAACCCTAAACCCTCAACGACGCGGTGGTGCGATGGAACGACGGCAGCGCGAAGGGGCACGATTCAGAGCGCGATTCGGAGCTCGACTAACGACGGAGGAACTCCCAAGCAGCGGCGTCGTTGTTCGAATAGCAAAGAGCGGCTCCGTGAATGGTGGCGCGATTCGCGAAGGTCGAGGAGCAGTTGCGTTGAACGAAGAGCGGCAGCACGAAGAGGGTCTGTGCGGAGGAGAGGAGTGGTTGCGCGGAGGAGCGCCTGCGTGGAGGAGTGGCTGCGGGGAGGAGCGGTCGCGCGAGGAGAACCTGCGGTGTTGTGCGGTGGCCGTGCGGGGCTGGTGTGGAGCGCCTGCGCGGAGGAGTGGTTGCGTGGAGGAGCGGTCGCGCGAGGAGAACCTGCGATGTTATGCGGTGGTCGTGCGGTGCTGGTGTGGTGTGGTGTGGTGTGGTGTGATGGTTGGGAACGAAGAGCGAAGAGAATGCAAAGAGAATGAAGAAAGCACGAAGACGAAAAGGAGAAATGAGGGGGAAAACCCTACTGAGAAAAATAAGGCGTACTACATCGGTTAAATAGGGGAACCGATGTAATATAACTGCTCTGTGTAGAAAACCTATTTTTTTTTAATTTTTTTTTAAAAAATGGGTATTACATCGGGTGTGTTGGGGAACCGATGTAATATAGTTTGCAGAAATTTCAAAAATGTCACCGCGCACTATACTACATTGTTTTTCATGTAACTGATGTAATATCTTGTTGTAATATACCATTTCTGCACTAGTAAACTTTTAAATGATACACTAAGTTTTGTGTTATTCAATTAGAATAAATACTTTTTTTTTTTTGTTAAACAGGAATGTCAAATTTGTTTATATTTAATTGGGATTTTTTAGAATTTATGAAAATTTTCTTGGTACTCAAAAGTATATAAATTTCAATAAATTCAATGTAACTTTTTGGTAAAGATGTATAAATACTATATTTATCAAACATACTCACCTAAACCATATATAAAAGACTTTTCTTTCTAATATGTCTTAGTTAAAGGTGGTAAAAACATTCATTTGTTATAATGAATTTGCTTTCTTACTTGGTAATTTTCTTTGCTGAGAATGCCATTATAGTATATTTCAAAATTAAACCAATAAACGGATCTTCATTTTCAATACTACTACATAACAAATATATAAAGACCGAAGAATAATATAACAAGTCTTGTACAAACTAGGATAATTAATACTTTTTTTAAGGACGACAAATTCTAATAGTATTTAATTAAGATATTATTGAATTTTTTCATTAATATTCAAAAGTGTATATTGGTTTCGATGAATCAACTGCTTAAAAAGTTTTTAATGGATTTCATCTGATTTTTTAATACAATGTATCAATACTGTATTCATCAAACAATTTTATCTAAACTATTGAGGCTTCTTTCAATTATTTTTCTATTGGTTGTGCCACTTTGCTTTTTCTACTATCATACGAAATCGGGGGTAAAAATTAATGTACAGTACTTGGTTATTTTCTTTGAAAAATATTATTGTAATGAATCTTAAATTTGAATAAAAAAATTATTTTCAATATTACTAAACAAAGGTTATAAAACGATTTAAGTTTATATTTAGCCAGGTATCTTTTTTTTGTTGACTCTTGTCATTTTTCATGTTTTCTAAAAGTCAACGGATTTGTTCTTATAAATCTATACATTCTTTCAAACATTTTAAAATCTCAATCCATTCCTTTGATAGCTAATAGGAAAGTCACTTTTCGTATCTGAATTGTCATTTATGCAACATACCTTTTCAATTAGAATAAAACAATACAATTTGAATAAAAAACCATAGTTGTAATTAAATAATTGTCTTTTAAATTTAAATAAAACAATTCAATACTTCAATGCAAAGAATACAGCTTTTCTAAAAAAATGAACTCGGTATTCTGAAAGTTCAACGTGAATAAAATAGGATACTTCAAAATTCATGGTTACCATGGGACCTAAAATATGGTAGTATAAATGTAACATGGCTGTCGTATGATATATTATATACCCAAACGAACTGTGCTGTGGACAACATGATCATGAGATCAAGGTTTGATAAAGCAGTTCCAATGATTGTTCAAAGTCTCATTGTATTCATTTTTCTGAGATTGAACTCCATTAATAGTTTGCCTCACCCTTTAGACCCTCTCTCCCCAGTTGAAATCAACAAAACAAGGGACATAGTTGAAGGGTCTTACCTTGGTGCTATTCCTAACCTGACCTATCATTTCGTGGATGTGGAAGAACCAGACAAAGAACATGTCCTAGAGTGGTTATCTTCAAATACAAAAGACATATCTACCATTCCTCGCCAAGCCAAGGTAGTGGTTCGAGCCGAAGGTGACACACACGAGCTTGTAGTGGACTTAAACAAAGGCTCCATTGTATCGGATAAAATCTACACTGGTCATGGATACCCTCCTTTCACATTCAACGAGCTTTTCCAAGCCAGCAAATTGCCTCTTACGTACTCCAAATTCAAAGACTCCATAACCAAAAGGGGCTTGAATTTGTCTGAAGTTTCTTGTGTACCATTTACCGTAGGTTGGTTTGGAGAACAAACCACAAAGAGAGCCCTCAAAGTGTCATGTTTCTACAGGGGAGGATCGGTTAATGTGTGGGCAAGGCCTATTGAGGGAATCACGGTACTAGTTGATGTTGATTCAATGCAGATTACTGCGTACAATGACAGGTACGTCGCCCCTTTGCCTAAACCTGAAGGTACAGATTTTCAATCTTCAAGCAGCAACAGCAGGGCCAAAACATCTGCTTCATGTAATGTGTCAGATGTTGGGTTCAACGTGGATGGCCATGAGGTGAAATGGGCTAATTGGGTTTTTCATGTTGGGTTCAATGCTCGTGCGGGAATGATCATATCAACTGCTTCTGTATTTGATTCCAAAAGAAAGGCGTATAGAAGAGTTCTATATAGGGGCCATGTATCTGAGACATTTGTTCCTTACATGGATCCTACAGAAGAATGGTATTTCAGGACTTTCATGGATGCTGGGGAATTTGGCTTTGGACGTGCTGCTGATACCTTGCAACCGAGGGTAGATTGCCCGAGCAACGCAGTGTACATGGATGGCTACATGGCAGGGCCTAACGGAGAGGTGCAACAGGTTCCCAGGGCTATTTGCATTTTTGAGAGAAATTCTGGCAATGTGGCTTGGAGGCACATGGAAATCAACAACCCCCAAAAAGTGGTAAATTGTTGTATTAGAAATGGAATTTCCTCTGTTTGATGTGAATTCACTTTGTTTTGGTTTTGTGCAGATAAGAAATGGAGAAGCTGAAATTAGTTTGGTAGTGAGAATGGTTGCTACTGTGGGTAACTATGATTATGTTCTTGACTGGGAATTCTTAAGAAGTGGCAGTATAAAAGTTGGGGTAAGATTGTTCTTCCGACACACACATATATGACAAGTTAAAAAAATTGCACTATTTAGTTGTAGTGAAACAAAAGGGAACTTACGTTGTGTATTTGTGTGTTACATGCATAGGTGGATCTGACAGGAATAATGGAGATGAAAGCAGTAGCCTATAAAGAGAAAAAGGAGATAGAAGAAAGGGTGTTTGGAACATTGGTGTCAGAAAACACTATAGCCAATTATCATGATCACCACATAACCTACTATCTAGACCTTGACATTGATGATAATAGGAACTCTTTCATGAATGCTAAGTTGCAAAGGGCAAGAGCAACTGGGTTTGGAACACCCAGGAAGAGTTACTGGACAGTTGTCGGAGAAATTGCCATGAGGGAAGCCGAGGGTAGAATTCGGCTGGGCTCGGAGCCAGCTGAACTGTTAATAGTAAACCCCAACAGAAGGACAAAGCTAGGGAATGAAGTGGGTTACCGGCTGATCCCCGCACAACCGGTTACTTCTCTGTTGTCTGATGATGATTACCCTCAAATAAGAGCATCTTACACCAAGTATGACCTGTGGGTCACTCCCTATAACAGGTCAGAGAGATGGGCTGGAGGCTTCTATGCTGATAGGAGCCGTGGAGATGACGGCTTAGCTGTTTGGAGCCAAAGGTAAAATTCTGTTTATTGGTTTTAGTGTATTTCAGTTGTTTAAATTAATTGTACTTTAATATAGTTTTCCTTTTTTTCTTAAAATAGAAAGAAAAAGTCTAGTTATAAATTTTTATTTGACCTTGTCGATCATGATTGATACAGGAACAGAGAGATTGAAAATAGAGACATAGTGCTATGGCACACAATTGGGATCCATCATGTTCCTTATCAGGAAGATTTTCCAGCAATGCCAGCAATTCATGGTGGATTTGAACTGAGGCCAGCTAACTTTTTTGAAAGCACTCCATTGCTTTGAATAAGAGTATGTTCAGCTGATTAACCAAACTAATAGTCATGCATTACTCCTAAACAGAAATAAGATGAAAGGTTCTGTAAAAATTAAGCAGTTATTGTTCTTTTAATATTGTAACGTGCAAGCATGTTATTCAATAAATTTTAATTCAAATCAAGAGACGTGGTTATTGTCATTTTCCTATACTACGTCACATAATTAAAAACTAAGGAGTTTTTGTGAGAATTAAAAAGAGGGTTAAATATGTTTTTGTCTCTTAACTTTTAGTAAATATTGGAATTATTTCATTTTAAAACTTTGTACCAATTTAGTTCTCCATCTTCGAAATAAGTGGATTTAGTCTTTTTAATCAAATTTTATTATATTTATTTAACATTTCAAGCACATTTCATAATTGTGTTCGACTTAATATCAAAGAAAAAATTTGTAAAACCGTATAAAAAACTCAAATACGATTTTGAAATGCTTACGAAACATCAAATAAACTTAACAAACTTTTATTAAAAGGACTAAATTCATGTACTTCGAAAAAAAGATGAATAATTAAATTGGTTAAAATTAACCAATTCCAAAATTCAGCCGAAAGTTAAGGGACAAAAAAACATATTTAACCATTAAAAAATATACACTTCAAAATGTAACACATGTAACGTCTTTTTTTTTTTTTTACTTATATTTAATTTTCTTTTTTAAACTTTTTAGCTTTTTATATATTATAACGAAAAATAATTAAGCATTCTGAAATCACCATTTTTGTTTGGGATATCGAAAAAAATCAATTTAGGATTTTATTAATTTTTTCGAAACAAAACTCCGAAACTGATAACATTATCAACAATAACCAAGTTATTATGCAGAAGTGTTTCGATCTTATATATATATATATATATATATATATATATATATATATATATATATATATATATATATATATTCGCAATAAGCTTAGAGTTTATACATGAATAATTTATTTCTTAGTTCTAAATAATTGTACAGATAGTTATAGTAAAACAGAATTATCTTTTTATAATTGTCTTAATCCTAGAAACTTTTTTTTTTTAATTTTACTTAAATTGAATATCATTATAAAACAATAAATGAGTAATATATCAGTGGTCAATGCTTTTAGGTAACTATTTATTTACATTATTTTTAATGGATTTTTACCTACGGAGATCTATAGAGGTGGTCCAAATAACTCTTAATCTTAGCTTAATTATTGTTTAGGTATTCACATTAGATTTAGATAAATTATTATGGTTTGATGAGTTATGTAAGTATTATTTACTTTCTCTGTTACTCATCGATCTAATGTTGTTTGCGTTGTTTGATACTACTTAGCTTGAATTAATTTAATGTGCTAATGTTCTTCTATGCCACACATTGTTTTTTCCACTGAATATATTTTTCAAATAACTTCTTAACTTATACCAGGTAATAAGATACACTTTCTCTTTGTATCATATTTATTTTAAAATATATATTATAAATATGAGGGATAATATCAAATCATATTAAAAAATAGTACTGTGTTAAAGTGTCGGTGTTCTTCCTTTATTTATCATAACATGTTAGGTTAATAAACTCATTAGTTGATCTTGATTTTTCATATTACCTTAATTAAGTTGAATACAAGTTAAAATAGATCACTTAGTGATAATTTACTGATATTCATGTGAAAACAATCTAACAACACACCATAGAAAGTGAAGCAGTTGGAGTTAAAAAAACAGTAACATTTTATTCAGTAAATTGAGTAAACTGCAGAGGAGCTAATGTTGAGAAGTGCAGTTAGGAAAGTGAGCAGGGTGGTATTATTTTGTTTCGAGGACTGGATTTCTCTCAAAGAAATTCGTTGGTCTGAGCTCGAAGCCACCACTCAAGGTTGGCATAATTGGAAACTCTTCTTGGCAAGGAACGTGACGAAATCCCATCGTGTACCACATCACTATGTCCCTGTTCTCAATCCTCCTATTCCTGCACATTAATTCACCACACCAAACATTCATCATTTCTCATACCAAAACCTTAAACTAAAATTATGTACAACTAAAGAACTCACCTCCGACTCCAAACAGCCAAAGTATCATCACCTCGACTACGATCAACATATAACCCTGCTACCCATTTCTCAGATTTGTTGTACGGTGTCACCCAAACATCATAATCCGTGAAAGCACCTCTAATTTGTGGGAAATCATCACCGACCAATAGTGGGTGTGCCATTGGTCCCGGAATCAAGCGATACCCGATTTTATTTCCCTGTTTCGTCTTTTTATTTGGATTTACCACAAGTAACTCTGTAGGCTTTGAACCCAGGTTGATTCTGGCATCAGCCTCTGTTTTGGCCGTTTCACTTACAACTGTCCAGTAACTTTTTCTGGGTATGCTACCATCTTTCACTCTCACTGTCTCGAAATTGTACTTCACAAAGGAGTTGGCTACACCATCAACGTCAAAGTCAAGAGAATACGTGAAGAAGTGATCATGGTTAACACCAATGGTATTATCTGCTACCAATGTGCCGTATATATCCTTTTTTATTTCCTCTGTGTTCGTATAATTCGTTGCCTTGAGTGCTAATATCCCGGTAAGTCCAACCTATTTTAAAACATAACACCTACTTTGTTCAATCACAAATTTAATGTAAATTATAAATTGTGGTTTTGAATATATGGATATAATTTAGTCTAATTCAGTCTCTATTTTTTGTTGTAGGCAATTATACCACAGATTTGATGCTGCCACTTGGCGTAAATTCCCAATCAGTGATATAGTCGTAGTTGGCCACAGTTGAAACTGTTCTCACCACTAAGGTTTTTTCTGATCTAGTCTCCGTAATCTACCAGAAAGAAGAGAAGGAATGTTCATGAAGTAAAATTATAGGAAAAGGGGAGAAGAACAAAAAAGATGTTTTAAAAGAAGGTACCAGTTCATTTGGGATTGCAGCTTCTGTGTGACGCCACATTATGCCACCAGCATATTTTTCAAATATGCAGAAGGCATTAGGTATCTCTACAGGGGTTCCATCTGAACTAGCATAGTATGCATTAATGAATGATGCATCGGAAGGACAATCTGTGGAAGCTTTCAGGGGAGACATAAACCGTCCAAGGCCATATTCGCCACCATCAAAGAATGTCTTGTAATACCATTCCTCAGTTGGGTCTTGGTATGGCACAAACAACTCTGATATGAATCCTTTGTATAGTACTGTACGATGTTTTTTCCTTTGGACATCATAATACGATGCTAGAGAAATAATTGGGCCAGCTCGACTGTCATATCCTACATGAAAATCCCAACTGTCCCAACTGTGTGCAGGAAATGGTCTATCAAACGTATGTATAAATAACAAATAAACAAAGAACAAACCATACAAAGAAAAACAAAGAATACAAATTGAAAAGAGATTTTGTTATTATTCATTGTACCTTACAGAATGGCCATCAATGGTGAATCCAGGTCCATGATCTTGTTTGGACTTTGGAGCAGAGGGTGGTTTCAGCTTGGAGGCTCTGTACTCAGTGCCCTCTGCCTTGGGCAGTGCAACCACATATCGATCATTATAACCTACAATTTTCATGTCGTCAATGTCAACGACCATTTCCACACCTTCCACGGGCCTCGCATAGAAATTAACAGTGCCATTTCTGTAATGGCACTTGATCTTCACAATCCTTCTGGTCTTGGCTTCTCCATACCACCCAAGAGTAAAGGCAACACACTGCACCTGAGACACGTCATTGAGACCTCTCTTCCTCAAAGACTCCTTAAACGGTTCGTGATTTAGTGGTAACTGTGTTGCCTCCTCTATTTCACCTGCGGTCAGTGGAGGGTAGCCATTTCCTTGGTAGACTTTGGTTGAGACGATGGAACGTTTGGACAAGTCCACTGTGATTTCGTGGGACTGCTTCTGTGATCTGACTATGACAAAGGCTCTACGTGGTGGTGGAGGAGGTGGTTTGGGTTTAGGTTTAGGTTCGGGTTTGGGGTTTGAGGAATCCCATGAAAGGACTTTGAGCTTGTCGGGTTCGTCCAAACCTACGTAGTTGAAGGTGAGGTTGTGGCTGGTTGGGTATGCCTTTTGGACTATGGTTTGAACAAGGTTGATCTCGGAAGGGGTAAGAGGGTCAAGTGGGTGAGGATTGCTGCATTCTGCAAAGCTCCAAAAGAGCACGACAATTGATAACAATGTCACCTTCATCTTGTGATCAATCTCTAAGACACAGTTTGCTCTTATATAGTGTAATGCATGATGGAGAAAAGGTATAGATTGTAACAATTGACAAATGAAATGAGAATTTAATTTCATGGTGGTAGGTAGTTACTGTGAATGACATATAAAAGAGAAAGGATGATTTGAGATTTCATCAACCACTTGATAATCACAATTAACCACTTGATAATTGATAAGCCACAATTAACCACCTCATAATCCATATCTAAATGATAATTGAAAAAAATATCTTCTTCGTCATATTTATAATTAAAAAAATACTTAATTATGTTTTGAATCAAATAAATTTAAGAACTTTTCAATTTAGTTTAAATTTTCTCCTCAAAATATTAAAAATTTTCAATTAACTCATACCAATAGATCTTACTCTTAATATTTTGGCTTAATTATCATTTTGATCCCCTAATTTGTTGGTGTGGTTCATTTTGGTCCCCTTATTATTTTTTTGTTCAATTTGGTCCTCTAATTCTTCAAAAAGATTTAATTTGGTCTCTGCCGTTAAGTTGACGTTAACATGTCTATGTACATGTCACGTGTCATTTTGTGAAATTTTGTAATTTTTTTACTTTTATTAAAAAAAATTAAAATGTCATGTGTCACTTTATGGTTGTGACACGTGTCAATTTGAGATTTTTTTATTCAAAAAATATATTGTTACGTGACACAATCGTGACTTGCCACGTGGCACTTTTTTTTTTAATTAAAATAATTAAAATTAATTTTTTTATAAAGTTGACATGTGGCACAACCACAACGTGACATGTGGCAGTTTAATTTTTTTAAAAGAAATTAAAAAAATTTAAAAAAAAAATTAAATTCCACAAAATAAAATGTGGCATGTACGAACCTTTTAAAATAATTAGAGAACCAAATTGAAAAAAAAATAATAATAAAGGGACCAAAATTAACCACACCAATAAATTAATTAAGCCTAATATTTTAGTGTTAATTATATGACATGTCAGTTACCTTCTATTGTCATCTTACTCAAATGTTTATATGTAATACCAAAAGACTTACTTTTAAAGATTTATTATATTTAACGAAAATTATTTTTGAAATAAATTAAACTAAAAATAATAGAAATATTAAAATATATTAAATTCTGAAATATAAAATTAAATAATAACAAACTTATTAAACTAAAAAATATTAAAAAAAATTCATAATTTTTTAATTATCTAATTTTACGATTCATACTTTTCAATTATGTAATTTAGTAATTTTATATTTTTATAAATTTATAAGGGCTTATAGAATATAAAAGTATTAACCAGAAAAATTAGATAATTAAAAAGTTATGAAACTAAAATTATAAAATTATATTTTTTATTTTATACTAAATAATTTTATTACTACCCAATAATCTTATTTTATATTTTATAACTTTAAATATTTTTTATCTTTTAATTTTATAAATTTAATTTATTTTAAAAATAATTTTCATTAAATACGTTCGACTCAGGAATGACATTCTTGTCATTAAATAGAGAAATTTAATTAAAATATTTTAAAAGTTTGAGGACTCAATAAATTTTAAAAAATGAATAGAAACTCAATTAAAAATTTTGAAATTTAATAAGAACTCAAAATATAATTAAATCTTAAAAAAAATATAAGATAAATACAAATTTTATTTGAATCATAGTACATATAAAATAATACAGTATGAAAATTAAATCACATTTAATACGTGCATGTGTTTACATATCTTTTTAAATATCTTCATTGTAAAAAAATTAAAATTTCTCTCTCTATGTTTTAGTTTTTTCTGCCTCTACCTTCTACTTATTTATTTTCGTAACAAAAATATTGCTTTTACCTTTTACCTATTTCTTTCATAACAAAAAAATATTGGGCGTAAATTTTGGTATGTATTTCACTGTCATTTAATTTGTATATGTTTGGTTTTCAAATTGCAGTTTTGGTTTTCTCTTCGTCTTCACTTATGAATATTTTTCTCATATTTTCAATGTGAACAATGAAATTTAGATAAAAAGGAAGCAAAAAATATCTAAAAAAAATTAATGCAATGAGATAAGTAAGAAGTACATGTAAATAAAAGTTAAAACTTATAAGTAAGATGAAGAAAACAAAATCAGTTGAATGAATGAATAAAAGAGTAAGATTGAAAGTGTTGACAAATTTATGAATAAATATTTTCATTAACAAATCAGTTAAGAAATCTATTATTAGAGGTAAAATAGAAGAATTAGATGTGTATACAAAAAATGCGTATTTTTTTTACATATATAGAAGTAAAAAATCAGTTATAAAATCAAATATTAGAAGTAAAATAGGGAAAGTAAATATATAGATATCTTAATTTTCTTTCACAAAAGAAATTACTTAGAAAATTTTAAATACATATATATTTAAATGAATTGTTTATATTTTAAATTTATAAATAATTCGCATGAATGAAAAAAATTGTATAAATGATTTTACTTAAATATGGGTTCTTAAAGTAAGGTGAATAAGTAATATTACTTTTATAAATAATAAAAGGTCTTTGTATAAAAATTGGGCAACCTAATCAAATGCATAATGATAATGATAATATGTTAAATAAGATATATTATTTGTAAAAGCTCACATCAAAAAGTGTTGCATATACTTTAAAGGGTTAATAAAGAAACTAATGAATTAAAAAAAGTCCATAGTTAATGAGATTTATCTTTATAGTTATTCAATATCTCGTTTTTTTATCTTGATTTCTACAAATATTTAACTTCAATTACTATTAAAAAATATAATTTTTAATTTTACGTAATGAATAAAAAAATATTTATAAATAATATATATATATATACATATATATATATATATATATATATATATTATTAAAAATTTGAGTTAACCCGGCTTACACAAGTTGACTCAGCACAAGCCGGATTAAAAATGAGTGAATTCAACCAGACTCACTTTATGGTGAGTCATAAATTTTGCAACCCGGCTCAATCCACCACCGATTGGTGGATTAAGTGGGTTGATTCACCAATCCACATAAAAAAATTATTTATATATTTATTTTTAAGTATTCAAATATTTAAATAATTATTTAAGCAACTCATGAAATGATAATCACAATAAAATCAAGAACCAATGTCTTCATCATGCTCACCACCAATATATGATGAATTGTTTCTATGAAAGTGTCCTAGTCTAAGAAAACATGGCTAATATGACATATTTTCTATCATGGTATTCAACAAAATATAAATAAAAAAATTACATATTTTTGTCATGCTAATTAGAAAAATTTATTTATAAGACGGTTGTTTGAATAATTTACTATAAAGATTATAGTTAAAGATTAAAATATCAAAGTATATAACTTGACAATCAAATTAATTAAATATTCAAACTATTCAAATATTATTAAACAACATTCGAGCATTTAAAAGTATGAAATTGTGAATTTATATAATTAGGAGTAGTAAATAATTATTAAAAAAAAATAAAAAAAAAATGTTGGTGGATTAAGTGGGTCAACCCACCTTCAACTCGTTTAACAGGTGGGTTAAGTGAGTCATGTTGAATTTAAACCACTTTTGAAAAAACTGAATTTTTCTCAATCCTACCTGACTCAAATCCATAATGAGTCAGACTAACTCACATATTGAAACTCATTTTGACATCTATGTGTGTTTATCATTTAGCATGTGAAGTTGGTGAAATCTTTCGATAAAAAATATTCATTTATACTAATATATACAAACATTATCGATTTTAATAACATTTTTCAAGGCACACGGTCTTCATACAATTAGGTAACTATTATTTTTAGGGAGATGATATACAAATACTTAATTTTTCATTCATCACCAATCAAATAACACTTTTATTTTAAATATAAAAAAAAGTTGGATGAATTAATTAGAAAAGTATAAATATTATTTTTTTATTAAGTGTTGGACAGGGTAGAGAAACAAAGAGATGTGCATGTGAAATTTTCTTCTTCGTTTTTATTATGAAAATTGTTTCTTTATTATATAATATTTATTTTAATGCAAGGTATTTTTTTTTTGTCAAATTCTTAAACTGTATTTAGTAATTGTTTGTGAATTTCGTGTTTTCATAGGCATACAAATAGGTGTAACTATCAATTATTTTTAAAGAAAGTCTCATAATAAATCAATTTAGAAAAATATGTTTTTACAACTTTAAGTGTAAAAAAAAAAAAAAAAAGAGTAATGAGCCACTAGTGATAAAGAAAGTCCCAACTTTATTTTTGAATTCCCTTTCAAGTGAGGGCAATTCACATTGTAGTAATAATGTTCTTGAAAATTATGCTTGTTACTTTCAATTGGGGGCATTTCTCTTCTAACTTAATTTGGGACCATTAGTTTTTAATTAATGTACTTTTTGCTTTTAAAATCGTAGAATTTTAGAACAGTTTTGAATTTGACGTTCATCCAAATTGATTAACATGGAGAAGAGGTGGAGACATGTAATTTTACTTTAAGTTTTTTTTTTCTTGTCTCAAAGTCTTAGGTAACGTCGAAGGATTATTGTTGTTAATTCTCATTTAGAATGTCCTTATATAGTTGTTAATTCTATTTAATTTCATATTTTAATGTTTATTAAAATTAATGACGAGAACTATAAAACAAATTAGAAATTATGTTAACTAAGTGGAATAATTTAATTCTCATTCTATGCATGCATTGTGAAAAAAAAAAAAAAAACTGAGGGCAATGTAATCATGTCCACAGGAGCACTCCATCTTATAATAAAAGTAAAAAGTGTGAAATAATATATTTATTCGTTCATGTCTAAAAAGTCACAGTTATGATTAAAAAGAAGTACTTAAATGATAACATGTGGATGCTTAACTTTACTTTCTTTCAACCGGGGCAATTGACTTTAAAGCAATATTAACACGTGACTTTTCAACCATGAGCAATTCTCTAGCAATTAATGTGGCGTTGATTTCCCTTTCAATTTACTAGTACCATCTATGTTTTGAAATTTTATGATTTAAGAATGATTTTGAATTTCATTGTACAAGGAATACAAATGAAGCTTTAATTTTTCCAGGGGTATTTTTGGTATACTGGACATTATAATTATTTTGTGTTTTATTACGGGTGTGGATCCATTCTGTCTCGTTCCATTTAGAGATGTTAAAATGGGTTTTAACCCGTGAGTCAATCAGACTCGTCACATATTTGAATGGCATTAAGTTGAAATTTTTTTTATCTTTTTAAAAGTGAATTAAACTAAATTCGGCTCACTTAACTCACAGACAAAGATGGATTTTAGTAATGTTATAAGAAGTCATGGTCTCCCGATTTTTTTTAAAATTTTCTCAAATATATATATATATATATTTATATATATATATATATATATATATATATATATATATATATATAAAAGCTAATTAAGTTCTTTCAAGCTTTAAATTCAAAATTTGCACGTTACCTTTAGACTAACTTTCTTCCTATGACCTTAAAAAAATGTACTAAATTCCTTACCATTTATCTATCAACCCGTATTACATGATAATGTAGATTTGTACCATTATCTTAACTATCTTTTGTTAACAAAATCAACTCCTCTTGAGCTTTTAACCCACTTAATCCTCGATTTTACTTTTTTTTTTGTTGTGAATAAATACAATTTGGGTTACATTGATCTAATTACACCACTAATCCCCAGTTTTTGTGTTTAATTCAATGATAGGAAGTTTTTGTCTCAAACCATAGGAGTTGTCCGCTCAGCGCCATTTTGTTCGTATTTCTAGGCGTTGAGCGCCAAATCCAACGTTCCAACGTTGAGCATCATTTGGTTCGCATTTTTTGGTGTTGAGCGCCAGTTAGCCAGCATTGAGCATTGATTAGCTCGCAAAGTGGGACGTTGAGCGGTGCCGGAATAGCGCTGAGCGGCACCTGTGCTGATGTGACAAGTTTAACCTATTTCTTCTGTTTTACTTGAGTGGAAGACATCTTTGAATGTGGGAGGCATGAAACAATAATTTTTTTTTAGTTACATTAATCAAATCTTTCGCAAACTTTCACAAAAATTACTTTCAAATTCACTCAACTATCACTTCCAAATCCATAAAAAAGAACAACATAAATATCACCTTCTAATTAACCCAAATCAATCATCTCCCTCTCCCTCAAATCATCACCCACATAAGAACACACCATAAGGGTGTGTTTAGATTAGATGATAGATTTGAGGGAGTGGAAATAAAAAGATTTAAGAAATAGAGGTGAAGATGATGTTATTTGGATTGAGGGAAAGATAGTGAGAAATGAAGGAAAATAAAAAGAAAGTGTATGAAAGTTTGTAAATAATGTGATTGAATTAATTGACATAATAAATATGAAAAAAATATATTATAAATTAATTTAATTAAATAAAAAATTATAATTTTATTATTATTATTTAAAAATTATAAATTATTTTTATTGTTATTTTTATGTTTATTTTATTATTATTTCGTGTTTTATTAATATTTTAATCATTGTTTTTCCAATTTTCTTTCCAAAATTTTCATCTTTGACCATCTACACCTGGATCTAAACATAGGGTAAGGGAGTGTTCTTTTGTGTGGATGGATTTGAGAAAGAGTGTGAAGATGGATTATTGTGTGTTTTTTTGAGTTGATTTAGAGGATAAAATGAGTGGATTTGAAGATAAGTTTTATGAAAGTTAATGAGAGATTTGATTGATGTGATAGATAAAATAAATTGTAAAAATATATAGAATTAGAAAATTAACAAAATACCCTTAATAAAAAAAGAGAATGATTTTGTAATTTGATGTTATAAAAATAATTATAAATAATTAATACGAATTAAATAATATATCTATAACTATATATAAAGGGGATTTCCTTTTTTGTGTCCATATTTCATAATTTCAACTTTACCCTTTATAATTTAATTATTTATTAAATCTTTAAAAATTAACGGTTATTTTTACAAGTTTTTATAAAACTATTTACTTATTTCCTTCTTCTTTTTTCTCCTACTATTCATCAACAATTATTTTTCTTATATTTTCTCCATATATTTCACTTTATTTTTTATAAATATACTTTTATTTTGTTTATTAACTTAATAACATTACAATATCATCAATTATTAATATAATTCAAAAATGTGTACATACAGGCGCGATAGCGCCTGTATTTACACTAGTATTACAATTATAGGAATTTTCAAAATAAAAAAGTTTAAGTGAAACAGATTTTTACATATAATACTTTCAGTTAAACAAAATTAAGGTCTTGATAGAAGAACCCAAACTCAAATCGATTCAGTTTAACAAATATTGATATTCGATTAATAAAAAAATACATATACGGAGCAAACTAAATTAATAAAAACAAAATTACTAATTAAGTTTTAATATAATAATGATAACAAATACATTATTTTGAAATAATAATAATTTTATATAATTTTATTCTGAAATACCGACAAACATTTAATTCATGTTTTACCGTTAATTTAACATAAGAACTTAAATTCATTTTATTTAATAAATATTAAGATTCAATTAATAAAAAAATATGAAAAACAAAACAAAGAACCAAATTACTAATTAAATTTTAATATAATAATTATAACAAATACATTATTTTGAAATAATAATAATCTTAGATAACATTATTCAACGAAACGCATTTAATTCACGTTTTAACCAACTCAAAATTCTTACAATATATAATTAAATTTAACATCTTCAAAATTATTAAAAATAATTTTAAAGTAGTCAATAACTATGTCTATTTAATAAAAAGAAAAAAATATTTTGAAAAATTAAAGTAAATTTTAATTTTTATAATAAAAACATTTCATAATATTACACACACAAAAAAGTTTAAATAATATCCACGCTAACCAAAAATAATATTTGAATTGAAATAAGATTATATTAAACATATCATATCACTACATTAATATTATTTTTGAATTTATACTTTTCGTAAAATTAATGTATCGCAAATATTAGTTACAGAAAGAACAAACCGATGATAAAGTTTTAAGACAATTCAAAACTATAAGTTACCATCTTATTCTAGTTATATCAATAATGTTTAAATAATTTAAAAATTAAATAAAAATTATTCATACATCTTAAAAAATTTACCAAAAAATAACTTAAACAAAGTGTTCAAAAATTGGTAAGTATTAAATGAAAGAGTGATAGGAGATAGTATGTATGTTTTCTTTATTAGCTGAATTGTGGAAAAGGAAGAAAAAAGATACGTATTCGAGAATACACGAATGTTTAAAATTTAGATGAGTTGTTTGAGTGGAATGAAACGGTGCACTTAGGTGTTTGGATTGCACTTCAAAAAATTAAGTTTGGTCGAATGAAACTCTAGAACTTTATAATTTTGACTTTAACTTAATTCTTTATTTGGTTTATTAATTCGTTAGTTTGGTTTATTTTGACTTTTTTTTAATCTAATTCATTAATTATTTAAAAATGTCTATACATGACACGTGTTATTCTGTGAAACTTTTATTTTTGTTTAATTTTTTAATTTGAAAAAAAAAATTAAACTACTACGTGTCACGTCATGACTGTGTGACTGTGTCATGTATCAATTTAAGAATTTTTTTTAAATTTTTTAAACTTTTTTTAATTAAAAAAAACGGTCACGTGCATGTCATGATTGTGTCACATGTCAAGCTAACAGAGTGACTGATTTCTTTAGTCTCTCTATTTGAATTTGATTCAATTTAATCTCTCTACTTATTTTTAATTCAATTTAGTTCTTATTTTTTTAAATAATTCAATTTTGTCCTTTCTGAGACCAAATTAATAATTAAACTTAATTACAACTTATATATTAATGTTAAAATATTTTTTTATCATTTATACGTGGCAATTTTTTTTCTATAAACAATAATTTAAAAACAATCTCAAATTGACACGTGACACAACCATAACATAACACGTGATAGTTTAATTTTTTTAATTAAAAAAAGTTTAAAAATATTTAAAAAATTTAAAAATTCTACAAAATGACACGTGATATATACAGATATAGTGTTAACATCAACTCAACGATGGAAATGACCAAATTAAACCTTTTTAAAAAATTAAGAAACCAGATTGAATTAAAAAATAATAAAAAAATTAAAATAAACCAAATCAACGAATTAGGAATCAAATGAGTAATTAATGCTATGTTTGTTTGAGATAATTTACTATTTCAAAGAAAATGATAAGATGGAATAGGAGGTAAGAAACGCATTCGTTTGGCTTTATTCGAGAGTGAGTAGAGTATTTGCGGGATCTTATACTTTTACAATCTGGCCTATTATGAGCATATTTAAGAGGATTATATGACAAAAGACAATTAACTCCCTGTACTTGCTTTTCACATGCATGTAAATAAATAGATAATTGGATCCGATCCATCAAGTGTGGAACCAATCCATTCAACAAGGGATCCAATCCCTATAATGTTGGAATTGATCCAATAGAGAAGAGATCTGATCCTATGTATTGTTGGAAATGGAGGGATCCGATCCTATTATTTGTAGATTCGATCCCTAATGCACTGGATCCAATCTTCATACACTAAAATTGATTTGTTTCGTGGCTAAACGTGGTTGTTTTTTCTTGTTTACAGGTTTTTTTTTACCATTGTATTGGTAAAAAGATTATCGAAATAAATATAACACCTAAAATTATCAATTTATACACTTATTATATAAAGGGTAAAATAGTAATTTATCTATTACTTCCATTAAAATATTTTTTTAATATATCACATCAATCAAATTACTCACAAATTTTCACAAACTTTACTTTCAAATATACTCACAATCACCTTTAAATCTTTAAAGAAAAAAAACAACACACAATTCACTCTCAAATCCATCTACTCCCTGTCTCTCAAATTTATCCACAAAGTGAACACAACTTAAATATTTTATCGTAAAAGTAATCCATCTTTAGAACTTAGTCAAAAAGAACAAAAATTTGTCGAATATCGTAACTTTGAATACAAAAGTAAAGTTGAGTTTTAGCTTCCTAAATAAAAACGAAATACACATTTAGTGTTGGGAAGTGCAGTTAGGCCATTGCAGAGGCTTGGGTGATCTTGCTTTAAGGACTGGGTTGCTCTCGAAGAAATTCGTTGGCCTTAGTTCAAACCCTCCACTCAGTGTTGGCATAACTGGAAAATCTTCTTGGGAAGGAACATGATGAAATCCCATCACGTACCACAACACTATATCCTTCTCCTCAATCTCCCTATCCCTGCTCATTCAATTCACAGAGTCAAACACGTGCCATTTTCATTCAAAAAAACCTAACTTTTAGGGAAGAAATTGAAGTGTGGTAAGCAACGTAACGTAACACACCTGGTACTCCAAACAGCAATAGTATCATCACCTCTGCTACGATCCACATATGACCCTGCTGCCCATTTCTCAGATTTGTTGTACGGTGTGACCCAGACATTGTAATTCGTGAAGGCACCTCTAATTTGAGGATAATCATCGTCAAGCAAAAGTGGGTGCGCCGCAGGGCCCGGAAGCAAACGGTACCCAATTTTATTTCCTTGCTTTGTCTTTCTGTTAGGATTCACCACTAGTAGCTCTGATGGCTTTAAACCCAGGTTGATTCTCGCATCAGCTTCTGTTTTTGCCGTTTCACTTACAACTGTCCAACGACTCTTCCTTCCTATGTTTTCATCTTTCACTTTCACTGTCTCTAACTTAGACTTCACAAAAGAGTTCACTTCGCCATCAATGTCGAGGTCAAGATAATAGGTGAAGAAGTGATCATGGTAGATACCAATGGTATTATCTGCTAACAGTGTGCCGTATATGTCCTCTTTTATTTCATCTGTGTGCGTGTAAGTCCCTGCCTTAAGCCCTAATATCCCAGTAAGTCCAACCTATTTGTTCAATCACAAGTTCAATGTAAAATGTAAATCATGATTTGTTAAATAAAAAGACAATTTTTTTCTTTGAAATAGACAGTCAAGAATTAGCTGCTGCGTAAATTTCGCATTCATTGACGACAAGAGAATCAGAAATGAATACTTCAAATTTCAGACATGACATATAAAACATTAAAAATGAGAGTTCATTGAACCATACCCCAATTTTGATGCTTCCACTTGGCTTAAATTCCCAATCTATAACATAGTCGTAGTTGCCGACAGTTGAAACTATTCTCACCACTAGGCTTACATCTGATCTGACCTCAGTTATCTACAAAAAAGAACACAAATGAATATTTATGAACTGAAAAACAAAATGAAGTAAGGGAAAAAATAAAGAAAATGTACCACTTCATTTGGGATTGAAATTTCTGTGTGACGCCACATGATATCACCAGCATACTTTTCAAATATGCAGAAGGCATTAGGTATCTTTACAGGAGAACCATCTGAAGCAGCATAGTATGCATCTATGAATGCAGCATTGGGAGGGCAATCAGTGAAAGGTTGTAGTGAAGACATTGATTGTCCAAAACCATATTCACCACAGTCAAAGTATGTCGTGTAATACCATTCCTCAGTTGGGTCTTGGTATGGCACAAACAACTCTGATATGAATCCTCTGTATAGTACCCGACGACGTTTTTGCTTCTCAAGATCATAAATTGAAGCCAGAGAAATGATTGGACCAGCCTGAATGTCAAATCCTACGTGAAAATCCCAATTGGCCCAACTGATTTCACAAAATGGTTAATATCATCGTCAATGTTACAGGAATATGATACTTTCATAAACTTTTTTTTAATAGTGTGACAATATTTTTTGACATACATCAAATTTTTTTCTTTTTTTAAATCACATCAAATCTTTTTTTCACTCATTAAAGTGCCGTCCAATATGTATCATTGTAAACAATTTGTGGACAAAACTTTTGTTAAAAAATAATTCTTATCGGATATATTGGTTCTTACTGCTTACCAATGGCCAATACTTGAAAGAACACGGGAAAGAAAACGATAGCGCTCCTGACGAATCAGCCAGATTGCGTCCAATTGATGTGGACAAATTTTTCGTGTAAGAAATAATATGTCATAGAGCTTTTAAAATGGGCCGGCCCGGTCCAACTCGGCCCATCACGGGTTGGTCACTTAGTGGGTTAATTCAATGTGGTTCATTTATTCTAATCTGGCTCACTTATTAGCAAATCGATCAAATTTGAACCCGGCTCGACCCACTACGGGTTGGTGGGTTAAACGGGTTGGATCACTAGCCCACTTAATTAAAAAAAAAAAAATTTTTAAGTCAGAAATTATATTTCAGATTAAAATTTAAATAAACTTGAATACTGTTAAGATGCCTTGAATGTTATGTTGTCCCTTCATCTTTCTTACTTCATATATTTATGATATAGTTATGGGTTGTAATGAGGTTTAAAAGGGCTGTTATTTTTTACTCTTTTATAAGGCTAAAAGGCATCTGTATCATGTATCTCTCTATCATTACTTAGAAATAAGAAACTCTTGAACTGCCCCGTGGACGTAGGTCACATTGACTGAACCACGTAAATTTATGTGTCTTCTTTTTCTCTTAATTTGTTTCTTTTCATCTTGTCATAACAAGTGGTATCAAGAGCTCTAGGTTACACTAGGGACCTACTCTGGAGAAACGCAATGTCTTCGTACAAATTCGATATTGATAAATTCAATGGATCAAATGATTTCACTTTGTGGAAATTGAAGATGAAGGCGGTTCTGGTGCATCAGGGGTGCGCTGCAGCACTAGAGGGTGCAGATCGATTACCAACGACTATGACAGATGATGCGAAGAACTTGATGTTGGAAAAAGCACACAGTTTGATTCTCTTGAGTTTGACTGATGAAGTTCTGAGAGAGGTGGGTGAAGAGACAACAGCTACAGGGATGTGGACGATGTTGGAAGATAAATTCCAGAAAAAATCTCTAACCAATCGGTTGTATCAGAAACAACGTCTCTATACGTTGCAGATGTCTGAGAATATATATGTGAGAGATCATCTTGATAACTTTAATCGAGTTATCTTGGATCTACAGAGTATTGGAGTTAAAATTGATGATGAGGATCAAGCTATTATTTTGTTATGTTCTCTGCCAAAATCATATGAAAATTTTATTGATACTATGTTGTATGGCAGGGATAGTATTACTGTCAACAACGTGAAAGACAGTTTGCAATCTAAAGAACTGAAGAGAAGAGTCTCTAGTTCCAATGGGGATGATACAGGCTTGATAGTTAGCAGAGGCAGAAGCATGGAAAGAGGAAATAGTAGCAAGGGTCATACACGCAGTAATTCACTTTCAAAGTCAAAGAAAGTGAGATGTTACAAGTGCAAAGAGGTGGGGCACATAAGGAAGAATTGTCCACAACTGAAGAAAGAAAGAAATAATAATGCCAGAGCAACTGTTGCTC
>Ga0214544_1002946_pt1 | contig 35553 bp, 19 predicted proteins | sample CNSS3metaG_FD_160074 | JGI IMG/M metagenome (GOLD analysis project Ga0214544, IMG submission 160074) | Root nodule microbial communities from cowpea collected in UCLA plant growth center, Los Angeles, California, USA - CNSS3 | ecosystem: Host-associated > Plants > Roots > Nodule | place: USA...
TAAATAAAAATTAAAATTATATATTTAAAATATAATTGTATAAATATATATATATATATATATATATATATATATATATATATGTTTCGTTATTTATTACATAGTTATTTGTAAAGATCAGTTAATGCTTTAAAGAATTAAACTTTATATTACTAAAAACTTTACTGTATATAAATAAATATTATAGAAGACAATGGTTTTAACAAAATTTTATTTTTAATTATTATAACTAGAATGATTGCAATGTCAATGTTATAAATAGGTGCATCGAAATATATTTAATTTATAGTGATTAAATTTTAAAATAAATATAATGTATTTATATTCAATTAATATATAATAAATTAATATATTTTTGTTTAAGAACGAGTAAGAAAGATTTTCATAGTATTTCTTTTTAAAAAATTATCAAATACATATTAATAATTTAAGAAAAAGAGAACAAGTATATAAAAATTGGAGCTATTTTAAAATATGTTTGGTATGATTCGAAATTAAACATATTCGGCTATAAACTCAATTGGTCTACGTTGAATTTGTCCCGAGTTGAGTTGATCTATAAATTCAAATACATGTTTTAATTATTTTTGTTTGAAATCTGATCGAGATATTTTTTTAAAAGTTAAAATTTGATTGACACACTTTTAACAAGTAACACATACAAAAGGAAATAAATATTATCAGACTAATTAAAAATAAAATTAAAATACTTTAATAAGGAGGATCGAACACAATTATAAATAGATTTAAAAAATATGCAAGACAAACAAGTTTATGTTGTTTTCTTGAGTTTTTTTCACATTAATTTTTTTTGAAGACTAAGATCTTTTAATTAATGTGTTGGTTAAATATTTAAAATTGGATAATGATATTTTAACCAAATTTTTTTATTCATTTTTAATTCATCATTCTAATCATTCTTAAATCATCACATCACATTATTTAAAAAATAATAAATTAAAAATAAATAAAAAAACTTCAAAATAGTATTATTCTTTAAAATTACCATTTAATAGTGCTGTTATATATATTTGATTGAACACTCTATTCAATAAGAGATAAAGTAAAATTAAAAAAAGAAAATAAAAAAGCTGGAATTTGATTGAACAGCGTCTTGAATAAGTGGAAGTGCATAGTGTTACCAGCAGCCACGTGCGTCTTAATTCAATCATTTGTTTAAATTAAAAAATTTATCTGCCAGAGAGAAAATTAGGAAGAAGCATGTATGACATGACATTTGGCTGTTGGGGCCGATAAAGTGCAACCAGATGAGTAAATGTTTCAATCATAATAATGTCATTCACTCTCCTAACCAACAAAAATAAAGTAGGTTAGCTTCTTAAGCGATTTAAATAAACGCAAACACCGTGATTTGAAATCGAACGGAAGAGACGAGTTAGGTTTTCTCATCGGTAGAGAAAAGAAGAAGAAGAAAATGGAAGGCGTTGATCACTTGGCTTTCGAGCGGAACAAGACGCAATTCGATGTCGAAGAGATGAAGATCGTTTGGGCTGGTTCTCGCCACGCTCTTGAGGTCTCCGACAAAATGGCTCGTCTCGTTGCCAGCGATCCGGTTAAGTCTTCGTTCGTTCTTCTGTTTCGTTCATTTTTTTGACGTTTTTTAATGCTTGAGCAGAACGTTTCTGCAGATTTGAACCGAGACTAACAACATTACATCACTGCATATTTTAATTGTTGTTGTTCGATCGTATTGATTATGTATTTGTTGCTCTTTACTCTTATGTTTGGTGTGGTGTTATGTACTGTATGTGTATACTGGGTCCGAATAATTTTTCAATGTCGTGCAAACTTATTCATTGAGAAAGTAACTGTTTGCTTTTTTCTTTTGTTTTAGAGAAAAAAAATGAACGGAATTTTAATTGTTAAACTTCCTCAAGAAAATAGTTTTGAATTGGGAAGAGATTGCGTCAAATTAATTAATGTAGAATCGATTATAATTGATTTTCTAAAGCGGAATATGCTTGGTTTCCAAAATCAATTAAAGAGTGACGTTGAATGAGAAACAAAAATTTGTTGCTTTTGTGTTCCAACACTGAAACAAACACACCTTGTGAAGAAGAATTTGGAAATTGGATTTGCTCGGGAATTGTTTGCCAATGAGAATTTGATTATTATGCGATTCTGTTTGGGAATTAGATTGGTAGTTCATGTTTCACATATGAACTTAAAATCCCAATATGTAAAGTTGCGTGCAGCTTTTCTTGTATTGTAGTTTGGTAAGAAATGTGATTTTGATTTTCGAAATGCAGGTGTTCAGAAAGGATGATAGACCCGTGCTTGGTAGGAAGGAGTTATTTAAGAACACTATGAAAAAAGCAGTTTATGCGTGGAAAAGGATTATCGAGCTCCGTCTTACTGGTTTGTCTGTCTTCTATTCTTTGTTTAGCTTGCAATTGGTATCTTGTTGTTGTCTTAAATGAGAGGTTTTTGTATATTTTTACAGAAGAGGAAGCTGCTATGCTCAGAACTTTTGTGGACCAACCTGCTTTTACGGATCTACATTGGGTACGATTCAATTAATTGTCCTAATGTCGTTCTTATATTTGATATATTCCTATAAAGACGCGCGGATGGGATTTCGCATCGGATATCTAGCTCATGAATTCTTTTGCAGGGAATGTTTATTCCTGCTATCAAAGGACAAGGAACCGAGGAACAGCAGCAAAAGTGGTTGCCTTTGGCTCAAAGGATGCAAATAATTGGATGCTATGCCCAAACTGAACTGGGCCATGGATCTAATGTTCAAGGGCTAGAAACAACTGCAACCTTTGATCCCAAAACAGACGAGTTTGTAATTCATAGCCCCACATTAACTTCCAGCAAAGTGAGTTCAATGAGAGATGGCTAATGGAAGAATTTACCGCTCCTTTAATATGTGCATTATCATGATATGAGATTGTGGAATATCTAATTGCATTCACTTAAGCATTCTTTCACACGAACAATCGGGGAAAACAGCTTGTACCATTTATTAGTTATTTTTTGTATTTGCATCTTAATGGGTATTTGGCCAACAAGATATCTCCAATTATTGGATATTATTGTAACTCTTCTCACGCTGATCTAAACAGTGGTGGCCTGGTGGACTGGGTAAAGTGTCAACGCACGCCGTAGTTTATGCCCGGCTAATTACTGATGGTCAAGATCATGGAGTGCATGGTAGTTACATGCATCAAACACCCAAATTTATGCTATTATTAAGACATAATTGATTAACGGTATGCCCAATTTGTAGGTTTCATTGTCCAGCTGCGGAGCTTAGATGATCACTTACCTCTTCCAGGCATAACTGTTGGCGATATTGGAATGAAATTTGGAAATGGAGCATATAACTCTATGGATAATGGGGTTTTAAGGTTTGACCATGTACGGATTCCAAGAAATCAAATGTTAATGAGGTTAGTTTCATTTTACAAATTGTTACCTACTCTCACGAGGAACATTCAATAAACTTGGGGTTTTATGTTATTCAATTCATGTGTGCTCCATGATGAATATCTAGTCTTGTCCATCCATTATCCACACATAATTAAGATAATAATCACAATAAGAAAAATGGTTTTGTTCTAGCCAAAATCTCTAGGAGACTAGACTAAAGCATTCATGAAACTCATGAGCTAGCGTCTAGACACTCCATCTACAAGATTGTCTACGTTTGGTAATGGATACATGTCCTTTGGATTGGTGTTGTTCAAATCAGTGAGATCTATACACATTCACCACTTCCCATTAGGTTTTTTAACCATCACTACATTTGTCAACAACGTTGGATATTGTATTTCTCAAACATGGGAAGGGCGATCAACTACTTAGTCTTGTCAACCACAAATCTTCTCTTTCTTCGCAAACACTCTTCTCCTTTGGATTATTGGTTTAAAATGAGGATCAATAGTTAATATGTGGCATAAAAAATCAAGATAGCCTAGCATTTTGGATGCCAACCTTTCAAACTTGTGAACATTTTCTTTCAACAATTGTATAAGGTGTTTTTCTAATGTGTCATCTAATTTTGTTTCCACCTTGACTGTTTTCACCTCAAGTATGTTGATGCCTGTTGAGGTGTACAATTTTTTACAACAAACAACAATGTGCCCATGTCCTATCTATATTGTCTTCCTTCATCCCAAACTTTGACCTCCCAGCAACAATGCAACTTCGAATTGAAACACAAACGTACAAACTCCTAACCAAGCAGATGATTCATTAATCCTAATTCATGAGCTACCCCTTTGGACTGGGCTCATTGCCCATTGATTATAAGTTGTTATATTGGCTTTGTTCAAGAACCCAACTCAAGGGAATTATGATAACTACATAGGATTGTTGCCATGAAGTTTCTTTATCACTTTGAAACAAATGTTGTTGCTCTCATCCTTTTAACCTAGGGCAAGCACAAGCCATTTGGAAGATGTTAGGTTCCCAAAAGGACTTTAGGAGGGCAACAATCATGTTCATTTTGAGTTTGAGACACGATTCTAACCTAAGAACTTTTTGTGAGTGTATGAACAAGATTCTTGAGTGGTCAGAGATGGGTACAATAATTTTTATGTATGATGTCATAGTGCGACCTAAGTCTCTTACATTTCGTGTCATATTTGTAACATATGAGAATAAAGCTTGAATGATTTAGTTGAGACCCCAATAGATTTTAACTAGAACATTTTGGCACCTATCGTGGTAGGTAAACTCCTACCTCCACACATCTTTAATTAATGAGAAATCAATTGAGTATCACCCACCCAAAGGAAAATGACAATATTTTAAAATAGATCATGAATGACAGTTACAAAAAATAAGGAAGCAAGACGGAGAGCATATGCAACCCAATAGGCGCAAGAGAAAGTGTATTCAGGTGTACAGTTAATGACAACAGTTTGGCATCCCAAAAACAGCTACACTGAGGCAACTTTAAATTGAAACACAAACATTCTCATTGTTGACCAAGCAAATGATGCATTAAAATCCTAATTGATGACCTTCCCCTTTGGACTTTGCTCTTTGCCTAGTAATCCTGGATTGTGCTATATTGACTTTATTCAAGAACCCAACTCGAGCATTATGACAACTACATGTCAAGTTGGATCACTGCCATGAGGTCTCTTTTTCACTTTGACACAAATGTTGTGCTCTTATGTGGCCCAACCCATTAGGATGTTTGGTTCTCAAAAGACCTTATTAGGGAATCATGTACATTTCGAATAGGAGATATGATCTTAAGCTAAAGAAATTTTTGTGAGCATATGAATGAGGTTTTTTTTTGTGGTTGGAAATGGGTACAACAGTTTTTATGTATGATATCATAAAGCAACCTAAGTCTCCTCTACTTTGTGTCAAAGTTAGTATCTAAGAATACGCACTTGAATGCTTTAGTCAGGTCCTCTAGAGATTTTGGCTAGAATAGATTCTAGTCATTTTCTTCCACAAGTTCTCTATTCGAAGATTGATTGATGAAACTTTTAAGTATCAAAAAAGTCACCTGCAAGGGAAGGTATGTGGCAAACTGAACATATAGTAGGCTGACTGTTTTATTTTCTGCTCATAATTTGTGTGCTTATCTGTGTTTGTTTTAGGGGGTGACTCTTTAATTTACCAGGGTTTCACAGGTAACTAGAGAGGGAAAATATGCACAATCCAGTGTCCCACGACAATTAGTTTATGGTACTATGGTGTATGTAAGACAAACAATTGTACGTGATGCATCATCAGCTCTGGCACGAGCAGTTTGCATTGCTACAAGATATAGTGCGGTTCGAAGGCAGTTTGGGTCGAAAAAGGGAGGTCTTGAGACACAGGTAAGTCGTAACAGGCATTTGAATATTCCCATATCAAGTTTGCTACTTCAGCATGCTTATTTTATCAGTAAATGCTTCAGGGAATTTTTGATCTTCTCTTTTCGTAAAAATGAATATGTGGAAGGTAAAACTATTTGAAAACAAACTAGTTTGGTTTAGTACCATGTACATAGATTAATATATTTAAGGTCAATTTTTTTTTAAGTTCCTAAGAAAGCTTTTAAAATAAAAAGTGAATGCTTATGGGGAAGACAAAATTTCATGAAACACGAGTTAGTGCTGAAATTTTAATTGATTGTCTATATTCAAAGCTGCTATGCTTTCTCTCAAGTTTAGAAGAATTGATTTATTATTATATCTCCATACATACATCCAATATATATACATACGTTTCTTGGATATTTTTGGAAATAAGAATAACCTATTATACGGAACAAATCCCTGGGATTGCGGGATTGTTATGCTAGTAATAAAGCAAAGATAAAATAGGAATGACATCTAAAATTTCCTAAAATATATTTGGCACTTTCCCACCTATATATATATATATATATATATATATATATATATATATATATACTGTTCTATACTTTTAATAATTTATGGGAAAGTTGATGAATTTCCTACATACATCTTGGACATGAAACGTAGTATTAAGATGTATATTTAGAAACAATAATTGGTTGGCAAGGTTTGGAACATGTCTTCATAAATGTTTTATGAACACTAAGTTGATGGGTTGGTGTGTCAATGTGTTTTCCATCTATTGTGCTATACCTCTCCTATCTATTTTGTAACGAGTTTCACTTTCTGCAATTTTTTTTTTGGTCTAGGTGCTTGATTATAAAACGCAGCAAGCTAGGCTCTTTCCTTTGTTAGCTTCAGCCTATGCTTTCAGATTTGTTGGTGAATGGTTGAAATGGCTTTATATGGATGTGATGCAACGATTGCAAGCCAATGATTTTTCAACATTACCTGAGGCTCATGCATGCACAGCAGGGTTGAAGTCCTTGACTACTTCAATAACTGCAGTATGTGATTACTCATTACTAATGCTCATTACACTATTGTTTTAGTTGCTGAATTTAATTGATTATTAAGCATCTTGATACGGTGTGTAAAATATGCACTTATTTATTTTGTGGAATTTTTCTTGCATTAGATTATGTTATAGAATATAGATTTTTATATTCTCATTAGTAACACTGGCTGGACACTTTCTCTGATTTCCTGTGATAATTTATGATCATTTAGTCCCTCTATTCTTTACTTCTCTTTGTATGTTGAAATTGAACATCACTTTCTCCTATTCTGTAACGGGTAGCTGAATCAGATTTATTACTTTGGTCTATATTTCTTGTTCAGGCATTTTGTTTTGTTATTTGCAATATGCTGTTTTGTTGATTTGTATTCGTGCACTTTTGCATTGTACTACTTACAATCTGCTGGTATTCATTCATGCCACCAAGTGCTATTGAGTTCGGACAATGGAAAATATCAACAACCCAAAAATTCTTATTAGAAATATGTCAAAAGTCATAATGGGTTATGGTGGAAGCATAGTAGACAAAAAATACAATACTTCAATGTTATAAATGTGTTTTTATTAATATTATAGTGTCCTATTATATGATTTACTTTGTAAAATCTTTAATTCTTTGAAGTCCGGATTAAATTAATTTACTTCAAATTGCAGGATGGAATTGAAGAATGCCGCAAACTATGTGGTGGCCATGGTTACCTTTGTAGTAGCGGTCTCCCTGAGTTATTTGCAGTCTATATTCCTACCTGCACATATGAAGGAGACAACATTGTGCTGCAATTACAGGTTTTGTAAATGTTAAATACGGCTTTTACCATCACATTGTGTTATTTTTTGATATATTTTTCAATGAAATTTCTATCTTTAAGTAGGATTTAGCATGATAGCTTACTTATTTTTTGAGGGCTGGTATCTAATTGGCTTGTATTCATTATGTTCTCATATTTTGCAGATTTTTATATCAAAGAAAATCCTCTTATACGGATCCGTTATTTTAGTTTAAGATTTTGGGGGTATCAAATTTATGGTATTTGGAACGAGAGAAAGTCACAAAGGATAGAAATAATTAAAATAATCAGCGTTTATTATTCTTATTTACATAGTAGTGCTGTATCTATATTCTTTGTGCAAGTATTCTCATGTGCCCCTTTGAGATTTATGCTCTTAATACATCCTAGTGCTGTTTGATTTGTTGTGAGGTTTATCTGATATCATTAACTGAAAATTGTCGAGTTTTTTCTTATAACTTCTAGCAAATCCATTGTAGGTGGCAAGGCATCTCATCAAGACTATTTCTAAGTTGGGCTCTGGAAAAAAGCCTGTTGGTACAACATCTTATATTGGACGAGTGGAACAGCTGATGCTATATCATTCTGATGTTCAGAAAGGTATACCTGTATAATGAAATTGGATTTAGTTGAGAATATGCAAATTCTAACCTGCTCAATCTATTGATGTCCCAAATGTTAAAAGAAATTGGGATAACATTATTAATATGCTTCTTTTGCAGGAGTTATAATGTGTTAACATATCGTAGATATTTATGATATTGTGGTCGTATATATGTTATGATCAATTTGTGGAAATCTTATTAATTAATTTAGGGATTGTATATTTATACTTCTATAAACTCCATTTGTTTTCTACATTCTTCTATCCCATTTTACTCCTAGTAACTGCATGTACATTCAAATAACTGCACACAGAAAAGCCTCCCCGTGAACACAGACTGGTATAAGAAGAATTTGATGTTCCCTCTTCTTTTACCTAATAATAAAGGGGCTAACTCCATTTGGTTTCCACATTCTTCTGTCCCATTATACTTCTAATAACTACATGTGCACTCAGATTGCTGAACATAACCTGAAAAATACCCTACCTGTAAACACAACTTGTATAAGAATAATTTATTGTTCTTTCTTTCAATAAAATATGCAAGCATGGTGCCTTTTTTTCTCTACTCTCGATAATTGGAATTGACTCATTATAATTAACGGAAATAAACTTAGTATTTGTGGAGACTGTATGAAGTATCTAGACATAGTTGTATCTTTCAAAAGAAGTCTTTCCCACTTCCACGATTCTTAAATTGATATGAGGCCAGGTTTCAATCTGTTTTTCCCAATCAACTCTAAATCCACTGCACTTAACCGCCTACTGCCCATCAGTAAATTCTTCCACTATATTTGTGATTCTCCTTGCTAAAACATTTTGATGTATCAGGTTTTTCTGACCCTGTTCACATTGATTTTGTTGGAGATTAGTAATGCATAAAAATACTCGGGTGGGAAGGGAACCCTCATCCCTTAAGCTAGCTTTTGGGCTTGTAACAATGTGAGGATTAACCAACCTAATAGTACTATGATACTTCACTCAACCTTTGTAGTTAGTCCCTCCAAAGATATCGCTCTGCAGGACATTGGTCTCTTGCTCTAATTGGTCGCAATTAAAGGGCCGGGAGTGAATTCAATTAAGGCTACAATTGTTAATGACAAGTGAGGGAAGAAGCTTCACGTTGTAGAAATGGACAAGTTAAGAAATCTATAAGTGAAAAGCCCATAAATCTAATATCTTTGGTAGAGCTCGCTTTAGGGCGTCAGGAGAGATATCTAGGGAAGTGAACTTGTGAATATCACTTTCCTTTCTCATATTTGGTGCAAGTTTTAGTAAAAACGTTCCCACGAATTGTTGGTTCCGAAGGGAATCAATTACTCAATTGTGTTCCTTCTCATGTCCAAGGAGAAAGGTGGCTATCATGTATTTTTATGGAAATAGAAGTTATTATCTGCAATGACTACCTATTTTCACACAATTCTTCCTTCACTTTTAGTTTTTAATTAAATAATGTTTTCTGAAATTACTAAATGGCAACCAGATATGCTTATGATGAAAATAATATTCCTATGCATAATATTTATAGGAATGTAATTTAATACAATTTTATACCTTGAAACAAATTCCATACCGTTTTGGGTTTGATTGAATATGATGATGTTAAGTTTATTTAAGTGATTTTCTCATGGTCCATTAATGGAATCTTCCCACCAGTGTTTTATCTCCCCCTGTATTCCCTAACAAGAATATCTTATATATTTCTTGTAAGCTTATAATGTATGTTACGGTATCATTAGTAATCTTAGGATCTAATTTAGGATTGTTTATCTGCATAACTACAATCATTGCAAAAACCATACCAACACTACTAAACTAACAGTGGATTGTCTAGACGCATAATTTATCCTAACCAGATGCTGTGCAGAATTCATAAGTTAATTATATGATTAAATCGATTTTTGCAGCGGAGGATTGGTTGCAGCCTAATGCAGTGCTGGGAGCATTTGAAGCTAGGGCTGCTAAGAAGTTGGTTGCTTGTGCTAAAAATCTTAGCAAGTTTACCAATCCTGAACAAGGTAACTGATTTAACGCTTAAATTCACTAGCTATCCTAATATGATCATATCGTGTTTGATTTGTTTTCTTGGTATGGCGGGGAGACTGTTGTTGAACCACGGTATTGGCTGGGTAGTCGTTACCTTGGCCTGTTCATCGTATGTTTGAGAGCATATGTGTATGTCCTAATTAGATATGATCATCATGAATGCTGATAAATTCTTCGATGGCAGGTTTCCAAGAACTTGCAGCGGATCTAGTGGAGACAGCTGTTGCTCATTGCCAGTTAATTGTTGTTTCCAAGTGAGCTTCTCGTTTTTACTGGTCCGCGTATGTATTTCATGTGTGTAATGTGATGCATTGTCCTTTGGGTGAATAGCCCTTCGTGGATGAACCCATAGAAAATATAATCAACACACACAGTTGATTCTAGTATTTGCTTCGATAATCTTCGTTGAAGTTGACCAACCTTTGCTTTTCAGATTTATTGAGAAGTTGCAGCAAGATATACCTGGAAAGGGTGTGAAACATCAATTACAACTTCTTTGTAGCATTTATGCTCTGTCTCTTCTTCATAAGCATTCGGGAGATTTTCTTTCAACTGGCTGCATCACTCCCAAACAGGGTTCCCTTGCAAATGATCTGCTGAGATCCTTGTATTCACAGGTTTGTCCCAAACGATTGCATCGCTTTGGTGGTAGGTTTTTATTTTACGAAACTGATTCATTGTATGTTTGGTTAGGTTCGTCCGAATGCAATTGGACTTGTTGATGCGTTTAACTACACTGATCACTACCTTGGTTCGGTTCTTGGGCGCTATGACGGAGACGTGTATCCAAAGCTGTACGAGGAGGCATGGAAGGATCCTTTGAATGATTCAGTTGTGCCTGACGGTTTTCAAGAATATATTCGACCAATGCTAAAGCAACAACTTCGAAATGCTAGACTCTGAATCCTTTCATAACTGTACCTTTATCGGACAAAGTAATGTATTCAAACTTAATTTAAAGACAATAATAAAGTTTATGGAAAGAAAAATAAATATACACCAATTAACCTATCACTCTATATATATTTATAAGTTTTTATGTATAAAAAAAAAATACATTAATAGCCCAACTGTCATCGTGGATGTTTACTTACATTTTTTTCACTTTTTTGTGGATAAAAATTATATCAATAGCTCTATCCGGAAGTAATTAGTATTAAGTAAATACAATATTATAACTTTATGACATTGAAATGTAAAATAAAAAATTAATTAATAGATGCTTAACATTTATATCAGTACACCATATTACTTGTGTTTATGTTCAATAGAATATAATGTGATAGAAAATTGATTTAACCCGAATCAATTTTAACCATTTTATATTATTTTGACGTAGAATAAAACATACGAAAACAAAAATTCGAGCGCATGCATTCAAGGCAAGATAGAGAAAATAATAACAATGTCTTCGTAATCTTCTGAAAAATTAAACATTTTGTCAATTATAAGTAAAAACGGTTCAAATTCACTTAATTCACAAATCATATATTATAATATATCCGCATAGTATCCAAAAATAATTTATATATACATTATAGTCTCATCAAATATTATAATATATCCGCTTTTATAGTATTCAAAAATATTTATAGTTTTAAATTTGTGATATTTTTTTATCTTAGCTATAAACTAGTTAGTTTAATATTAAAAATATAAAGTACTTAATATAATTAAAATGACATAATATTTCAAACTAAGATTTAAAATAGGTGATTTAATCAAACAATATATTTCTTAGATAATATAAATAATATAATTATATTTATTATTTTTTTCATCCAATAATTTACTTTCCAAACTGTCTTTTTTATTGAAAAATAATTACAATTTACTTATATTCTTATAATTTTTTTATATTAGTTTTGGTTTTATAATTTTTAATATTGTAAAACCCTTTATTTTGTAACGTATCATAAATTTTATCTGACAATAAATAACATATTATGTTTTATAGAATTGCTAATTATAATATGTTATAATTATATGTAATATTAAGTAATTATTATATTCTTTTCTTCTTGATACTATTTAAACTAATATAAAATAACTTTTTATTCATAATATATTACCATATTTCTTTGCGAATCATTCTTTTTTTCCATGATACATATAAAATTATACATAATTATAAAATACAACTATATATAGTAATTTTATTTTAATATTTTTTATGAATACAAAATTAATTAATTTTAGAAATAATATAGAAGTTATTTTTCATAGTATATTAAAAAAATTATGTAACTATTATAAAAAAAATATTTAATGTATTATTTAATTGAATTATCCATTTCAAATAATATACTTGTTTTAATTAATATTTTTTATTTTTTATACTAGATTAACCCCAGAATAATGTGGAGTGATAAATACTAATTAAAAAATTATATAGACTAAAATTATATACGATAATATTTTCTAGAAGTTAAATCATCGTTTAATTACTTTATACTAGTTTTAAATTGGGTCAAGATGAAAAAGGAAAGAGTAATGATTATTTTCTGTATTACTTATAATTTTATACATTATACTTATTAATTCTAGAAATATATAACATATGTGATGTTTATTTTGTCTTTAAAGATAAAATAATTGTTTTTATAAATTGAAAAGTTATTTTATAATTATTTGATATTGTAATATCAAACATAAAAAAATAAATTAATAAGCTCCAAGTGAAATATAATTATTTAAAATAATAAAAAAATAAAAAATAAATTACTGAATAAAATGAAAATAATATATAATTAGCATAAATATATTTATATTAAAAATAAATCATCTTAATTTAAAATATTCCTTGTACTTTGATTTATTATTTTTATTTACTTAACTATAACAACTTATAAAATGTTAAATATTTGAAATTAACAGATACTTTTGAGAGAATTACATTAGGAATAACAAATAAACTTGTCTACACGAATATTGTTGGAACTCATCCTTGTTTTGATAAAGGATTTCAATTCCTATAATGATTGAGTATGAGTTACAATTGGGTATGGAACGAAGATGAGCATATACATATTTGTTCCATTCTCATTCTCATCCATGTTTATATTATTAAAATACATAGAATTTATTATATAACATAATATAATATATATATATATATATATATATATATATATATATTTATATATCATTTTATTCCTACTCCCATTTAAATATTTGGCTTCGCTTGTTATTTATTTATTTATAAAATTCACTCACATTTCCAAAGTACCTTATCTCTCATCTCACAATTTCAAATAATTCAATTTCTGTCAATAAAATAGATTTTAAGTCTCACATCTAATTATTTATATTCCTTCTTAATATTTTTTATTTTTTTCTTATAAAAATGTTTGACATTCAATTTAAAGTTCTTAATTGTGTAAATGTTTATTTAAGGTTTAGGGTTTAGGATTTACAAAGTAATATAAAAACTTATTTTCTTAATTCTCTTTATTTTTAATTTTTTTTTATTTGAAAAGCGTTTGTTTCGGTAAAATAATTTCATTATCTTTAATGGCTCAACAATTTTTATATCTGAAAAGTTTTACGAGATTTTCAAGATTTTTTATCGTATTATTAATTATACATTTTTTTGTACGATTTTATATAAAAGTGTATGAACTTATTTTTAAGACACATGTTTGTTAATTTTTACTTTTTTTAATATTTTTATTTGTTTATTACTTTAATTTTGTAAAATTTTATTTTGATTTTTTTATATTTTATTTTATAATCTTTCCTACCAATGCAATGCAATTGTATAAATATGTTTTATTTACCGTAATACAATAATTTAATATTATTGTAATAAATCTTGTTTACATTATACAACATATATTAAAGTTAAAAAAAAAGTTAATATTTAAATTTAAATTATTATTAATTTAATATTTTTTTTCAAATGTGATTTCGTAAAATAAGATTTCATTGAAATTTAGGAAAGGAAAGTAAAGATATATATATGAAATATTTTAAACTTAAACGTTTTTTTTATAATTTTTTAAAAATACTTTTAACTTTATCAATTTTATTTTACTAATGTTTATAAAATTAATAAATATTTTAATTATCAAAAAATTTTATTTATGTAATTGTGAAATATTTTATATAATTATTTTACTTTCACTCGATTGTTATTTGATTTTTGGTTTGAAATTTATATTTATTCTAATCTATAAAGGGATTCTTATTTGTTATGTTCACATTTCTTTTTCAATTTTATTCTCGAAATAATTTTTTTATAAATTAAAATAATTATTTTTTCGGTTTTATTATTTACGTAACCTTTTCTTCCAATTTAACCGATTTTTTCAATCTGACCATTTTTTAAAATTAACCATTCTTTCAATTATAAAACTACTTGTAAAATAAATAAAATTATTTACAATATAATTATAAAAATTATTTATATTTAATTTTATAATTATAACGATATATAATAATAATAATTTTAATTTTATTTACTTTTTTACCATAAGAAAAAGTAAATACACATTTTTAATAAATATTTGATATTTAAAAATAAAAGAAAATACATCGTTGAATATTTAAAAATATTATACTTCTTTTATTATAATTTTTTTATATAAAAAGTAATTAATTGATATTAAGACAATAAAAAAATATATATCCATTAAGTGTATGAATGAAAATAAGAATGGAAATGAATTTTTACTTTAAGAAATGACCAGTTTTGTCCTGTCCCATATGTGTTGGTCCTATACTAAATGTCGAAATAGTTATATTTACATAAATTAAAAATATATTTAAATTTTTTTAATCTCTTTTAATTGAAAGAAATAATCTTTTTAATGTTTTAATGTTTAATAGAGAATATATTAGTAAGTGCCCTCATCTTTTAGGAGTCAATGTAATATGTAGTTATTTTTTATTTTGTTGCTTTTAACACCCAAAAACTTTCTAAAATAATGTTTTAGTTTTTTTTAAATAGTCTTTTTAGGTTTTTATACTATTTTTTCAATAACATTGTTATATATAAGGAAAATAATTCAGAAGTAAAAGTATTTCTAACTAAATATATATGAACTAAATGTTTCTTTATTTCGTCTACACCTACATATCAATTTAGAAATATATGTCATGCCTTCATAAAAACGGAAAGTATAAGATTTACCAACTTAATTGTCATTTTTTTTTCAATTTCTTATTTAATTTGCATGAAAACTTGATCTCGAACTATTATGTCTTAAAGTTTGTTTCTTTACAACATAGCTTTAAACAGACATATTACATTTTATATTATTCAGTTATTTTAGAAATTTCACATAATTTTAAAATATATATATATATATATATATATATATATATATATATATATATATATATATATAAGTAAGTCAAATTTGAGTTTGGTTTAATTCATTTTTTTATGTGACATAGGAGGGTATAAAAATATATTATAGTCGAAAGACATATTATTATATTTTTATTAGACAATTTTTATTCCCACATTCAATATCCTAAAATATGAGATTGGGTTATATATTTTACATTAACAAAAATTGAAATCAAATTACTATATATAAGTAAAATAATGTTTACTTTGTAAATCAATTTTATAATTTGAGTTAATATTAAATTGACTACGTACCTTTATAACTTACATAAAATATTAGTAATTATAATCTTATAGTAATATATAATATTCATTCTGTGTATATAGTATATTACAATAAATTTAAAATAAAGTTGAAGTTGTTTATCTTTTTTCTAGTTGAAACAATTATTCACTATTAGAATTGACAATGTGAGATGGGTCATGAGGACCGACTCACAGTAAAATGTGGAACAATTTTAGAAGATTATCATCTATTACTTCATTGTTGTTGTTGGATTTGACAAAAATATTGTCATCGAACCTAAGTTCGCCTCAAGCATGGAGAATGAGGAGTGTCTTAAGCCATTGTAAGACTCGTCAGCAACTCCGATCATGGTCAAAACTTCTTTCAGTCAGACTCGTCAGCAACTCCGATCATGGCCGAAAGTCAAGCTATTGGCACAACAAAATTTTTTACCTTCATTGAAATTTCATAAAGTTCTTTGTTCTCTCCTTTTATTTTGATTTTTCATTTCAATAAGGATTTTGCTATGTAGTCTTTTAGATCTATCATTAGATAACGAAGATGGGAAAGAGTGTTTCTTCAATTGAAAGTTAAAGCTCTGAAAGTGAAAATGTACAAAATAATGGAGATCGGTGAAGAGTATTTCTTCAATTGAAAATTGAAACTTTGAAAGTAAAATTGAATTGACGTAAAATACCTGCAAACCACAACTTATGGGAGATAGTCCATTTAATTTAGGTTGATTTTCAAAAGTGAAACATGTTAATCTAATATGCATTCTACAGACCAAATAAAAAGGAGCCTAAATGGGCCGAACCGGTTCTCGTTGTCACTCCTAATGCTACTCCCCCTCTCTCACATGAAATTGAAGTTCACACATTCCACAACTTTTCTATGTTCTATAGTACCATAAATGAGGTTGGGAAGAACATTTATTATGACTACACTTTGGTAGTTGAGATGCATATGGCTGAACAACAAGACACGCAACACCCCCTTATTATATTATAAAGGACGAAAATGGCACAATCGAATATCCTTAACGAACGACCTCGTTTGAAACCACCGCACCTCCAATCTGCATTTCGCATTTAATTTTTGCATCAACATCTCGCAAAACAAAAAATAACATTTTTATTAAAATAAGTCTAATCCTTCTAATAAATTAGAATATCATTCAAACGAATTTTATTTCTTTGATAAAGTGTTTTTTATATACATTATCATGAATTATTAAATCGAATTTTATCATTCACAATCATTAACGTAATCCACGTATTACAATTTCATAGATTAACTTATATTTTACAAATTTCAAGACCTAGAGTGAGCATTACCTATAATTTCGTAAACAAAAAGTGCGCATTTACTCTTTAGTTTAGTATTTATTCAATCATCTTTAATTTCTTTATCCTCTAACTTTCTTATCTAATAATAATGTTTCCTCTTTCTTTCACTTTCTTCCCCCATTACCTTTCCTACTCTTTATTTTTATACTAATTTTTAATATTTTTTAAGTTACCGAATCAAGTTGTTACATGCAATACTTTTCAATAAATAATTAAAATTTAGTAAAAGATTAGAATTATTTAATTAAGACTTTTAAATCATTTATAATTCCCAAAAAAAGTTTAATTTCTTCACGAGATAAATATTTTTACTTTATTAACCAATTAGAAAAATGTATTTCTAATTTTGTAGATAATTATAAAAATCAGCAATTTATTATCAACAAATAGTTATGAACGAAATTAGATGAGTTAAATTAGAGAAAAAAGTTAGCGAATTGAAGAATATGTGTGGACCAGTTCCTTTGGGCTTACATGTGCTATCGAGGGACCGTGTGTACTCTAAGCTCACCCAAAACATAAATATGACAAAACAATAAAACAAAACCAAAAGCCATGCCGAGGATACCACGTCGTAGTTGTACGACATTTTATAGTACCAATTATTCATATACAGTAATATACAGAAAAAAATAAAATAGCACTTTATTAAAAATAAAAAGAAAATAATATAGCAAACAAATTTATGTTCTTTTGAACCAAGAGCCCCACACTGTACTACACTAGTAGGAACCAGAACAAACGTGTAAACTGCACATTCGTTTTGATGAATTGTAAGTTTTTTTTCTTCTTTTTATAAAATAATAAGTTATCATGTTGATACACTACAATTATTATTTTGAAAAATAACATTAAAATATAGTATACAAATTGACACCAATTTCACCTTCAACCTAAATCACTTTATAATATAATATTATAATTTATTTTAAATTTATTAAAAACACTTACACAGTGTTTGTTATTTCATACCAAAGGTACATAATGAGATTTTCGATATAGGTAAACTTTTGTTGTTTTTTAAATTAAAAAAATCAAAGTAACCACCACGAAACATACTGTGTACAACATGTACCTCATAACATATTTGACCCACAAAAACACTCGATATAATTGGAGTCACCATCATAAAAACACTCATCACATTTTTTAACGTGAACAAAGTAGAAGTTTTGAAAACTAATCTAAATAAATAAATATAATCAAATAGAATTGTGTTCCACAAAAAATTATCCACAAAAAATTATCCACAAAAAAATAAAGAAAATAGCTATTTATTTTGGTTACAAATAAAGTCTCCATGGCTGCCTGAAAATGAGAGAAGTCACGCGCATAAATTTTTAGAGAATAAAATAAAAGAAAAGAAAGGATGAACACAACATTTTTAAAAACTCTTTTATGTTGAATATGTTAGGTTTACAGAGAGAGTTTCATTTAGATCTAAGCCTAACTATATAAAACATTGACATCACTCTCAATTCAAAATCTTTATTCTTATATAGTGCTTTATTTTTTCATTTCTAGTCAATATGGGACTTAAACTTACATTTAGATTCTTAACAAATCTTTATTTATACAAAAAATCTTCATTTGTGATTTACGTTGAATCTTATAACAATTTACATAGTATTTTGTAAGATCTGACATAAATAAAACTTTTTACATCCAAATTTAACATAAAAATATTGTCCTTATTTACAAAAATATTATTGGACTCTTTTAACTTCTTATTCTTTATAGTCAAATTTAAATTATGTGACAAAACCCATCTTTCACTAGTGAAATAATAATAAACGGTGTGTTAGAAAAAAAAAATCAAAATTTTATTCATAATGTCACATTATATTATACAAATGAACACGGCCTCACTTCATAAACAAATTATATATCTACAACTTAGTATTTGCGTAATCTAAAGTTGATTAAACACTCATTGGTTATCTCGCTTATTTGTTCTAAATGTAAAACTTGTATATATTTTACTATTTAATTCTAAATGATGGTATTGTTGATTTAGAATAAAATCTATTTTGGTATTAGTAATTTAGTAGTGATTAAATTTTAGATGGATAATACAAAACTCTAATTTTCTTTTTAGGTTAAAATGCTGTGTGTTTAAGTCGTGATATTAGTTTTAATATTAATAGCTAGAATATATAGTTCATAGTCAGACTATAATTCTTTTTAATTAAAAAGGTAACAGATAAAAATCGCGATTCGATTTTATGATTTAGTTCAGTTAGTTTTCGTCACGAAATAATTGATAGACATTTATCAGAGTGTAGAGTTTGAATCATAAACTTAATAATTTGAATTGAAAATGTAAATTAACAAAATAAAATAAAAGTTAAATTAGAAAATGTAAAGGAAATATGAACACTTCATAAATGCAGATGAATTTTGTCCAAAGCAAGATGAGAAAACGTACACACATAAGACAATTTTCAAACGTACACACATCGATAGCTGATTCATTGCAGATAACTAAAGAAACCATAAAGTGAACAATGCTCAGTGGTTATTTTTAGTATTTTCAAACTAGTATTTTTAAGTAGGGTGGTCTCAGATCACATTCTAAGATTACTAGCATAACTTTTAGTTTTTTTTTAAGTAATCTTAAACAACTCAATTTTAAAAATAAAAATATTTTATTTATGGAAATGATAAATATTATCATATAAAATATGAAGTCTAGATTAAGAAAAATGTAAAACTGTAATTATTTTTAGTTTTTAGAATTTTTTATTAGAGCAAAATTAAATATAAGATGTTTGACAATGATACAGAAATTTAAGGATTATAAATTACATTTCTAATATAGAAATATCTCATGTGAATTGTTTTATAAATTGAAAAAGAATATGAAGTAAATAGATATTTCTACATAGCTTGATTATTGATAAAATGATATAAATTGTTCTCATCCAACTCAATCTAAGTCCGTTTGGCAACATTGTTAAGAGTAATAACTGTGTTTCTAAAGTATTGTCTTTTTAGAGTGTCAAATTCTGTCAAAGTTTTGTCCTTAAAATGTGTCTTAGAGGATGAAAAAAAGAAAAATTGCGCTCAGTCTCAACTTCTTAAAGAGGTAAAATTTATTGGGTATACCAGAACATAAATTATTAGAAATGAAAAAAAATTATATAATCTATAATTTAGGGTACATACGATGTGAGAAAAATGTTTTCTATTTATTAAATATTATTCTTATGTTGAAGTTCATATATTTTATATGAAGAATGTTAATGAATCAGTGTTTCTAAACATTGATTATTAAATATTAATCAGTGTCTCACACGAGTTAATGAATAATTAATGTATTTTGGTATCATAATTTTTATATTGAAAATTAAAATAATCAAATACAGTAATTAAAATAGTATAAATGCACATAATAAATTTTATAAAGACAAAAATACCCAATTTTTTAGATATTAACTTCCTGATACAAAACAAGAATTTTAAGATCTATTAAAAAGAAAAAAAATTCAATGAAGTCTCAAATTGACACTTTATTTTTTTTTTGTAACATTTTTAAATATTTAACACTATTTTTTTTTGTTTTTCTATTAATTTAAACTTTCTTATATTTAATTATATTTAATTTTTAGCAACATTAAAATATAATTATTTTATTATTAAATTTATTTTTAACTTTTATTTGTGAATATTAAATAAAATATTAAAATATACATGTACAATATTTATAAAAAATTTTCTTCTTTAAAGAAAATAAAATTATATTAGTAATTACTATGTCAGATTTAATTTAATATTACTTATTTATATATTTTTGTGAAATCTAATTATATTAATTATCTTTGATCAATATTCTAAAAATAGGATAATTAATATACATTATAATTAAATATATTCATTATTTTTAAAGAACCATTTTATATATTCATTATTTTTACTTTAAAAATTTTGTATCAAAATTGTAAAACTTAAGTAAAAGTGTATCAACTGTTTTACTAGTAACCGATTCCAACATTTAATATTTTCCGGAAGAAAACATTTTTTTGGCGGCAATGCCCATTTTAACGCATTTTGTTGCGATATTGATAATAATTGATAGACATTTTTGTATTTTTGTTTGATGGATAGAGAGACTCTAGAACCCAATCTCCGACAACACAATTAATTGGTACGTCATAGGGAAAAATCATACAACCACTTTAAAACTTAGTTATAAGGGAAATATAATTATTAAAAATAAATAATTTTTGTAATTGTGAAAAAAAAAAACTAACAAATATTAAATAATTATACAAATTTATTAGATTGTCTTATCTTTCGCAACAGTGACCACCTAATTAAAAGAAAGAAATTAATAAAGAAAATAGTTTTTTAGTATATCCACAGTAAAATAATTATTTTGTTTCTGGTTGTCACAATTCACAAGCAATACACAAAGAGAATAATTTATGTTGGTGGGGTCTGAATCTTTTGCATTATGTCCCAAGATGGCTCAATGCATGTTTACCTTAATTTTCTCCTCCATCTTTAATTAAATTAAATTAAATTCACAATAATCACTATTTCAATAATAAACATCCTTTTGAGTTTTGAACCCCTCATTCCTCAAAGGTTGGTGAAAGAGTCAAAGCAAAAATCACTTCCCATCATAATTTTTTTTTAACAATGTATGAATCCAAATCTGCTATATATCCTTTGACCAACACGTGCTAGTCTTTCACGGTGTCTTCATTTTTCAATTTTTTTATTTATTATCATATCTTTAACTTTTATCTTTTTTACCATATCTCTAACTTTTATCCTTTTTTTATTATATCTCTAACTTTTATCACTTTTTTATTGTATCCCTAATTTGTTGAGACTGTAATCAATTTCATTTAATGCTTCTTTTCCAATTTGAATAGTATTATATTAAGCGAATAAATAATACAAAAATGGTAACAATAAGTATGATACCTCTTAAAAAAGTAGAATATATTTATTATGTAAAATAAAGTTGATTAAAATACAATTGAAATATCATATAAGCTTTTTGATTTTATAAAATTAATAAAAAATACTTGTCTAATTTTATGTATTTATAAATAAATATAGTGTCTTTGTATATGAATAAATACTTAAGGTTGTGTTTGGATTGGGGTGTGGCTTTGCAAAGGTTGATTTGAGTTTATTTGAGTTGATTTGTAAGTAAAGATGAGATTGTTTGGATTAAAGAAAAGATGATATGATTTGAGTAGATATGAGGAGAAAGTTTATGAAAGTTTGTGCATAACTTGATTCATACAATTTATATTTTTAATAAAATAAATTGTATAATTATCATTTTATATTACAATGTAAATAGAAGAAATGATATTCAAATAAAATTAAACATGTTATTTAAAGTTACAAAAATATAATTTATTGATATTATAACCGACAACTTAAAATAATAATTATTATTCTCGATTATAACTTGAAATAATTTAAAATATAGACGGTTTAATTTTAACTCCACATTTATTTAAATATATTTTATTTTATAAAATTAATTCATTTATAAAAGATATTTATTTAAATAATAATAATTTTATTATTATTATTATATAATATTAATTATTATAATAATTAAAATAATATATATATATAATAATAATAATAATAATAATAATAATATGTAGTATCATGAATATCCAAATAATTATTATATAATTATTATATATATATATATATATATATATATATATATATATATTATATAATATTATAATATATATATATATATTTTTTATTATTTATATATATATATATATATATATATTTTTTTTTTATTGTAACGTCCTATTTAAATAATAACATAATTAAATAAAACATTACACAAGATAAAATAAAGAGTAACGACAGAGAGTATAAATATCACTCCTTACAACAAAGTCCCAGATACTTAGAAGAAGTCTAATGCACACCACAATGTCATAGACTAAACAAGATAAAAATCGAACAGTACATAACATGAATTCTCAAGGAGCGAAGTAAAACATGGGCTACGACCCTAACAGAGAACTCGAAGAAGAGGGATCCGACCCAAGATGAGTTAAGTAGCGGAATCTCCCTTACCCTGTTGACCACGAGGAGTTCTTGCATCTGTTCACATCAATAAATTGATGATCATCGCAAAGAGAGAAAACCACACACAAAACATACAAACAAGAAGGTAAGCTAGAGTAGGAAAACATTTTTATCATACAATCGCATACACTTTCGTAGCCCAAGGTACATATATCAACCAATCATGTTATGACTCGCAAACAAGTCTCTACGACTCAAGACATGACTTATCCAGATACATATAATTAGTCGGATTTATCAGATGCTTGCACTTGTGGTGGTCTCTACTGCTCTACCGAGCTAATTGTCAAAGAGTCTCATCCTACCACTCACAAGGTTAGCCTTAAAGTGTCTCAGGCCTCCTACTACTCTCACTACTTGAGTCAGTATGCTCTACGTGAGACTAACTGACTCTTTAGAGTGTCAGGATGCAATCCTTACCTTGAGTCCTTACTAAATTATATAATGAGGCACCACCATGAAACTCCCACTAACAGGGGTCATGGAATTACGTCCTGACCATGAGGCACACCACGCAACCAACGTGGAATTACGCTCTTACCAATGAGCCACCATCATGAGATCTCACTTAGAGATTCATGGAATTACGTCCTGACTAATGAGGCACCACCATGAGATCTCACCTAGAGATTCATGGAGTTACGTCCTGACCAATGAGGCACCACCACGAAACTATCATGGAATTATGTCCTAACCAATGAGGCACCACCACGCAACCATCGTGGAATTATGTCCTGACCAATGAGGCACCACCATGAGATCTCACCTAGAGATTCATGGAATTACGTCCTAACCAATGAAGACACTACCAATTAAATCAAATAAAATCTCTCCCATGGAATCTCCTATATTCTCATACAAGAATTTGAAGACACATATTAAAATCATATAACATATTTTTCTCTTGGAAAATAACTAATTCTTATAACTTTTATCCAATCCAACTTAACAACACATTATGCAAACGATTTGGGATTTTAGAAATGAAACTGCAGCTTGTGTAAAGCTCCAAAAATTTTGTATTTATATTCAAATTAAATATGATTTAATCAAGAACCAAATGAAAAAAGAACCAACTTAATTGGATAACTATAAAGAAAGTTATGCACCAACAAGCAACAAAGGTCAATGCTGTCAACAACCAAACTACAGTGATCTTGCGATAAAAACTAATCTCACTACATAGCTCCGATTCAAGATCCGACTGGTCAAACTCAAGAACTATGTCTTAAGGATCAATTGTTAAAATATCAGCTCGATCCAACAGTTAACAAAGTAGGAACCTTCATTTTACGAAAAGCGTGCAGTGTTGTCAACAACCAAACTACAGTGACCTTGTGATAAAAACTTCTCTCACTACATAGCTTCGATTCAAGATTCGACCAGTAAAAGTCAAGAATTATGTGTTAAGGATCAGTTGTTAAAATATCAGCTCGATCCAAAGGTTAATAAAGTAGGAACCTTCATTTTACGAAAAGTATGCAGTGTTGTCAACAACCAAACTACAGTGACCTTGCGATAAAAACTTCTCTCACTACATAGCTCCGATTCAAGATTCGACCAGTCAAAGTCAAGAACTATGTGTTAAGGATCAGTTGTTAACATATCAGCTCGATCCAACAATAAAGTATGAATCTTCATTTTATGAAAAGTGTGCAGTGTAGAAAAAAAAAGTAGCCCCACATCAATCAAACACACTCATTCTAGAACAAAAATAAGTACACTGTATTTCAAAGAAAAGGAGTTATAGCTTCCCTTACCTATACATAGGATAGCAAATACCACGAGCACACTACGGAGGAGCACTACAGCTCCAACCAATAACAACTTGGTGAGGTGGAACCGAAGTGGAGTTCAACAAGCTTGATGAAGAATGGGCCAAACCCTAGCAGAACTCATGAAGCAGCCAATGGAGAGGGAAAGAGAAATTGTTTATGGAAAAAATGCAAGAATGAGGGGGTTAAGGCTGGTTTTGGGGTTTTGGGCACCCCATGGACCATCCCTTAGGCCCAACAGATGATGTTAGGCCCTTTAAATTTTAGGACAGAAAAAAATGGTTTTACACACACACACACACACACACACACACATATATATATATATATATGTGTATGTATGTATGTATGTATGTATATTTCCTGTATAAGGAAAAAAGAAACTAATAAATATAATAAATATAAGTAAATTAAATTGTTTAAAAAAAGAACAATAAAATAATATTAATATGATGATTTGGCTTTTTATGCACTTCTCTTCATTTTAGAGAGTGCCAAAATTTGCAACTCACCTGCAAATTTACACTCTCAAATCAACGCAAACAAACAGACCCAAACACATTTTGAAGTCACTTTCCATCCGCATGAATAATACTCATGCAGATCCAAACACAACATAAATCATTTTAATTATTAATTTCTGATTTTTTTAATAGAAAAAAAAGATTTTAAAAAAATAATCCGATTTAAATCACATTAAAAACAATCATTCTGTTATATCTATAAATAGTTACTTAAGTTTTTTTAGATTTATGTCTTTCTTATACTGGTATAACCAAATAAAAAATAAATAAACTCCCACCTCTTAAATTTATTATTATTATTATTATATTATCTTTATATACATATTCATGTAATTCATTAATCCAAATAAACTAATGTGAGGGTTTATATGAAAATTTCATTAAAAGATAAAAAAGGAAAGAAAAACATTGAAAAATCACACTACACTCGTAATAAAATTATATCTTACATATATCCAAAAAATACCATTTATAAAAAAAAAATCATAATTTTCTTCACGAAAATTATTTTATATTTTGAACTTTATATACCAGCAAAAAGTCAAAATTTTCAGCATATTAAAAAAATTATTATTAGTCATTTCTTTCACATAAAAAAAAAACCTTTATTTTTTAGAAATTTTTGTTTTAAAAGATTTATTTTTAATTTTATTTGATTTACTCCTACTAAATTTCTTTGACCCATCATTTTCTTTAATAATAAATTTCTTTCACATTAAATATATTACTCAATTTAAAAATTATTTTCAATTTCTGTAAAACAAATCTTTTAAATGATAAATAAAGGAATAAAAACAAGAGACATGTAATTCATTAATCAACCATTACAACAATTATATATATATTCTTGTATCATATATTGTTTACTATAATTCAATTTATCAATAATAAATCTATTTTAAAAAATATATTAAATATCATATTAGGTTAGACATAGGTACTTGAATTGAACATTGGGCGGTGGGCGTACGGCGTGTCATTCCACGCCTATGTGAATGCTTTTTCTTTTGATAAAGTTTGTGTTTTTTTATTTTGTTTTTTCTTTCTATTTTTTTGTGGGGGTAAAATAAATTATCTATTACAACATTTATGTATTTTATGATGAATTTAATTTAGTCTTCAAGAGTGTGATAGTTAGCAAAATTTAATATAAGAAAATAACAAAAATATGAGATTATAAAACATGAATATTTTCTATTAATTGGTATTATTTAATGTCTCGAAAACATTTAACCTTCTTTGTTATTATTCACGATTTCATCAATTTAATTGTTGTTACATGAGAGGCAAAATTTGTCTAGTTAGATATTAAATACTTATGCGTGTTCTTTTGGGGTATAAATTTGGGAGAGAGTATAAAGATAGATTTGTGTGGATTTGAATAGATGAATTTGTGTGTTTTTTTAATGGATTTAAAGAGTAAAGTGAGTGGATTTGGAGATAAGTTTGTATGAAAATTAGTGAAAGATTTGATTGATGTGATAGATAAAATAAATTGTAAAAATATATAGAATTAAAAAGTTACCAAAATACCTTTGATGGAAAAAGAGAATGATTTTATAATTTGATGTTATTAAAATAATTATAAATAATTAATACGAATTAAAAAAATATTAAAATTATATGAAATTTTAAAATAAAAAAATTTAAATTTTTATGAGTAAAAAAAATTATACAACTAAATTTAAAAAAAGGTTATACAATTAAATTTTAAACAAAAGTTATACAAAAAAAAGTAAAAATAAAAAGAGTTCAAGAAAAACAACACACATAGACATGTCAAAGTGAGCCAACCCGGCTCACACGGGTTGGCTCACTACGAGTCGGGTTCAAAATGAGTGAACCCAACCCGGCTCACTTTCTGGTGAGCCAGAAATTTTGTAACCCGGCTCAACCCACCACAGGTTAGTGGGTCAAGTGGGTTGGCTCACCAACTCACCTAAAAAAATTATTTATTTATCTTTTTTAGTATTCAAATATTTAAATAAATCTTTAAGTAACCCATGAGATGACAATCATAGTAAAATCAAGAACCAATATTTTGATCATGTTCACCACTAATATATGAAGAATTATTTCCAAGAAAATATCCATTAGTCTAAGATTACAAAAAATATTACAAATTTTTTGTCATGCTATTCAACAAAATATAAATAGAAAAACTATACATTTTCTTCATGCTAATTTAGAAAAAAATGTTTATAAGATGGTTACTTGAGTAATTTACTATAAAGATTATAGTTAAAGATTAAAGTATCAACATATATATAACTTGACAATCAAATTAATTAAACATTCAAACTATTCAAATATAATTAAGCAACATTCTAGCATTTAAAAATATGAAATTGTGAACAAATATAATAGGAGTAGTTAATAATTATTAAAAAAAATTAAAAAATTAAAAAAAAATTATAAAAAAATGTTGGTGGGTTAAGCGGGCCAACCCACCTTTAACCCGGCTCGAACTCGTTTAACCCGTGGGTTAAATGAGCCGGGTTGAATTCAACCCACTTTTGAAAAAGTTGAATTTTTCTCAACCCAACCCGGCTCGAACCCGTGGTGAGCCGGGTTGGCTCACGGGTTGAAACCCATTTTGACATCTCTAAACACACACAACACCGGTTACGTAACTAGTGTCACTCTCTTCTTTGCAAAGGCATCGATTACGTAACTGATGTCATACACACACACACACACAATGTACTGCACCGGTTATGTAATCGGTGCGCATACCCTTGAACGCACCACCATTCCTCCGCCACATGTACGAGCTTCATCCCCCACCACATCCCACCACCTCCTTCATCTTTGTCTGCCACCACAACCCACCTCCTCCTTCATCTTCCTCCCCCACCACACCCCAACAGAAAGTTACATGAGAAATGAGCAATCAAGTGTTTAAAACGAGGGACAATTTCATAATGTTATATGAAATAACGCAAATCACCTCAGTTTTGGGTGGATAGATTAAACCCTCCATACCCCAAATTCGCACTCTTATTTTACTGCATATGGCAGGAAAGAAACACGTTCTTTGCATGAAATTTGTGCTCACAAAATTCATTTGAACCGTACAAACCCTAAACAGTGCAATCCATTGAGACGAACACTACGTAAACTTCAAATTTGATTTTTTTAGGTACATTAGATCACATCAACCAACAACTAACTTTCTCTTTAAACACTTTTAAAGAGAAAAAAGTAAAAATATGAAATTAATTTTATGTTTATATCTACATAGCTTTCATATGGCCAAGCTCATTTCCTTTTTTATTTTTTTTTAATTTAAACAATCTTTTGGAAAAAATTGTCAAAATGAATGTAAATGATTTATTGAATTACAATTTAAGAACATATTTTGTCACTTTCTTTTATTTCCAATATTAATTTGATCAGTCATTACAATTTCAAGACTAAATTGATTAATAGTTTGTAATTCTATAATTTGTTTAATTTAAGAAACTAACTTTTTATTAAATAATATTTATACTTATGATATATGAAAACAAATTATTAATAAGTAATTTATTTTTTGTGTTTAAAGTGAAAGATTTCAGTTGCAGGGCATTATTCTGGTACGGCTTGCACCGACATATTCTATGAATAAAATATTTTGAATGTTTAGGAAATTAAAACGAAAAGTTTTACTTGCGGTATTTTAATTTCATAAATGTTTGTTAGATTTTATTAATAACTCAACAATTAATAATTTTCTTGAAATACTATACCAACAGGGACAAGTTTTTAGGTACACTTTGTATATTAAAGTAATGCGTAATTAAATATATATATTAAAGATTTTAGTTCAATATTTGTTTAATATATTTTTAATGACCAAATCAACTTAACGTTGGATTTTTTAAATAGAGCTAGTAGATAATTGTTTCTAAATTTAAATGCAAATTGTTTATATTGTGAGCCAATTTTACAAAGATGGTCACTTCACTTAATTTTTTTTATGTGAATATTAATTAAAAATTTATGTATTTCTTTCAGAGGTAACATTTTTGTATTTTTATTTAGAAATAGAATGGTGTGAACGGATATATGAAGTGCTATGGATATAAATGGAGAAGATGAGAATGATTGAGTCGGAAGTGTTTGAGAAAATGGAAACATAAAATACAAAAAATGTAAATATAACAAAATAAGTTATCAAAGATAAAACAATAATTTGTAATAGATATCTGAGAAAACGATGAGCCAAATTGTAACAAACATCCTTACTACACATTGGTCATTATTTTAGTCACATGATTCTTAGAATATTTATATTTTAAATACAGTTTATCACACATCTTTTACATATAAACAAATTATTTATATTTTTTCATTTTTTTTCTGATATTTAAATTAAACTAAAATAAAAAAATTACATAATTTACTATAACTGTCTAGACACTTTTATATTGTGTCATTATGTAGGTTAAGTCCATGTTTTTGGCAATTCAAACAATATAAATAGATGAACGTTCAAGTAGTATTGATTTTGAAAAAAATATATATTTATTTGTTGAAAATTTTACATCAATTAGAAATAAAATAATTTTACAGTATATAGATGGAATGTAAATCTCCCCTTCCAAGTCAATTTTGTGAAATTGAATTAGATTTAAACTTCACTTCTAATAATGTTCACAATAGTTGCATTTAAGCTTATAATTAACAACATTATCACAATTTCCAATCATCAATATTGTCTCTTTCAAAATATTATGTTAACTAAATCTTTAAAATTTTAAGGAGATTTACCTATAAACATTTTTCGATATCCAGAATGTTAGAATTGTTAAGCTTCTTGTGTTGGTGAAAGATGTTTCAATTGATGGAGACACAAAAGAAGATTTATTCTTAAATGATGAGATTTTCTTATACATTGCAACTGGACCTAGTAAGTGGGATTGTGTAGGATTTAGGACAATAGAGGGGTCCAATTTTTATTTTTATTTTATATAATTATGAAATGATTTTCTTTTTATATTATTTTCATAAAAAATAAAGTTATTGTTTTATTTACATTTTCAAATATAACGTTGACATTTAATTGAAAAAACATTATGTTAATTTTTCAGTTTATTGTAACATATGGAGTTTCAATATGCAATAGTCATGATAATACATTACAAATATTTACAATTTGAATAAGATAAAAAAAAAATGAAAACCTAAATCATAAAAAAAAAGACTCAAAATGTACATATTAATAAGGAAAAAAAATATATACAATATTTTTATAAATAATAATAGAGTAAAAATATTTTATTTGGAGAAAAAAAACATAAAGATGAAATTATAAATGAAAACTAATATTTTGAAATATAAAAGAAAATTTAAATTACGAAAAAAAAGTACATCTTGAATTATAAAAATATAATTTTATTATGGATTTGATTTGGTCATTTTCTACATAATTTTTTTTATCATGTCAAATTTCATAATAAAACTTAATATGACATTATTTAAAATTATAAAAGTTTTATAAAATTTTATGAAAGTTAGTTTAAAAATATAACTTATCTATTTTAAATTCATATTTATTTTCATTTATGATTTTTTTAATCTTTACTCTGATTTTTTGAAATGATATCTCATTTTTTCACGATCATATTATACTTTTGTAAAAGAAATAATAATTTATAATAAAGATTATCAAAACAAAGATTCGTTGGAAATCACTTCTTAACTTAGTCTTTCTCATTTTTTCATTTAAATTGATTCAACCCAACAACTCATTCAACAATACCATTTCATTATATAAACCAACTCAAAAATGCATATATTTCACATACATTGAATCACATACCAGGTCAGTCCACATATCTCAGTTTAATGGCTTAAACAACTATCAACCAAAAACATCTCAAACAATGAGATAAACATAGACTCTGCTTCTGGAAGACTAATGTATTGAATAAACTCGTGAGACTCTGTACCTGTCATGCTTTCTACCAAATCCTTCATTGATGTTCCAACACTCAGGACCAATGTCCCCAAACAAAGCCATGACAGGATAACCTCACTCGCTCCTTAAATATGATCTTGTTTCATATCATACCGTCATCCAAGTGGAGCCTCCTTCAACTCAAACCACCTAGATATCTGACTCTATGTGAGTGAGATACTAGTTGAGTCAGGATAGTCTTACTCTCAGAATCCCCTTTCAATACACTTGGACTCAACCAAAATTAGTATTTTCCCTTGGAAATACTAATTTGACTACCACACACACTACAACTTTACATATACACATACACCAGCAAAGATAAATTCAAACAATCATAATTATCTTAAGTAATATACAAGGAAACTATTTAACAACACTATAAGGCACCACTAATTCACATTCTATAACAATCATATAGACATACCACAGATCTTAAAAATGAAAATACAATGCCACATTCAATACTATATTATTATAATACAAACATCCAATCAAACATGTTCTACAACAATATTCTAAAAGGTTTTTAATCTCTTTTAAACCAAAGTGTTCAATTACTTTAAGGCTTATAAGGAAAAGTTATTATACCACACAAAAAACATTCAATCCTACAAATCCAAACAATTGTTTTACCATAATAACATCATAGTCACACATACTTTCTCACCTTATAGGCTAACTCTTCCATATATAATTATGATATTTCATACTAATACATTATCATACACACTTAACTATCAATTCTTCTGGTAAGTCAATCTCTTTGTAATCACATTCATACACACTCTATTAAGAAAAAAAAATGGCACAAACAACAATTCATCTATCCAAGTTAGTAGTTTCTCATCATACTCTATAATTTCACAAGTCCGATCAAATCATCCTTCTCATAAGGATTATTCCTAAATTTCAGCAAGCATATAAAGACAACATTCATACCAATATTTTTTTTTTAAATTCAACAATAAGACCTTAAAATTTCAATTAAATTAGTCTCACTTACCTTAATGGAGGGACTGCTAACATTCTCCTTGGGTACTCCCATACTGCTTAAGCTTGTCCTATATACAATAAATCCTACTAGAATTAGATTGCGATTTCATGACAACTAAGGGATGAAGATTCTTCTAGAACACAGAAAAATCACATGCAAACCCTAGAATTTTGCATGCATTGAAAATCAGGATTGACTCATAACAAAAGGGACAAATTGCACTTACCTACATGTATACCTAGATAAGAGCAGATGGTAGAGTTTGTTATAGAAATATTGATTTCACTGCTTCAATCTTCAAAAGATGAGGAATGGTTAGATTCTAGGAAGAGGAGCAAGGCAGAGAAAAGAAGTAAATCATGAAGAAAAATGGGTAGAAAGGTGTTCTATTTCTTAAAAAAGAGTCCTTTTATAGATTTTAACTTTTAAATAATTTTTTTTAAAAAAATAATAATAATCATTTATATATTTATTGGGTTCTCACGATCTTTAATAAATTAATTGAACCATTATTTTGTCACTAATCGACATGACTCATTGATCCCATCGTCAATTGTCATCACCTTACATCCCAAAACCTTCAAACCTTGATCAAGTCAGATCCCACCATACATATTAACAAAGTTAATGCATAAAAAAAAATTATCATCCCTTCTAAATCACTCTTCTTCCTCCCTTGATTAGAATTCAATATCTAATATCACATTGATACAAAAATAATCTATTCAAGCAAAAACATATCATAAATAAGAGCATAACATTTAAATAAAAGTATATAATATATTTAACATGATTTAACACTTCAAAAGCTACAACATTAAACAAAAATATTATTATTCAATATTCGTTTGTTATGATGAAAATTGCAATTTTCTAGTAAAAATTGTAAATTTTCTAATACAATTCTTCTTAAAAAAAATATAAATCTTCCGATGCCACATAATTATCCAAGTTTTTCCTATACTAAAAAAAAAACTTATTGAGTTGTGAACATTCAAATAAATTCTTCACATAGTAATATTCTAATTTTTCCTTCTTCACATTACTTAATATAGGATTTTGGTGAATATCTACACACTTAAAAATCAACATTATCTATTAATCCAATTTAACTTAATTCAGTTATGATGATAAATTAATTCGTTTTATTTAAAAAAAATTAAGCTCGTTTTAATCGAATTAGGGATTAGTTTAAATTAAAAACTTCTATAATTTTAGATTTAAATTTAGAGAAAAAATTTAGTTTAAGCCTTGTGGTTTATATAAAAGACAACCAAAGTGGTTATAGATTAGAAGGTGAGTGACGTCCCCTTTGTGAAGTATCTATTACCAACAACCTACGTGTTTTTATTACCATTATTATTATTATTATATATGCAACTAAATAAAAGGTTTAACATGATTATTACTATAGAATCATGTGACTAATTAATTGTCCTTCACCGTTCCAGTCATCGACCAGATAAAATAGTTTGAATAAGACCATATACTCATTCATGTGGGACACAATATATTTTACGAGTGGGTAGGTAGAGATTACGTTATATAATAATAAGTGGATCATTGAACAAAAACAAAACGTCTTTTTTTAAGTATTTGGGCTACTATTATTACAAGAATTCAAGTGAAAATCATACTTTTGCTGAAAATAATGCTGACAACATGAACTTCAACTAAGAACTTCAAGTATAATTTATCTAAAACATATTTTTAAAAGACCCATATGAATTTTCCACTCTTCAACTTTAATATACTGAATTTCAACACATGTTTAAATATAAAATTTTGAGAAAATATACCATTTTTAATTAAACCACATGCTTATTTTTCAAATCTAGTATCATGATTTAGCTTTAATGAATTAATAGCTCAATTGTTGTTGTTTGTTTCTATTATATCTTCAATTTGGTTACAATTCTACCATAAATCATGAAAAAAAATGATATACAATACTTTATGTGAATGTTTTATTTCAATTTAACTCCTCAATACTTATAATTGTTTATCTATTAATTTAAACATTGAATGTTATTTAAATTTGCATCGTTATTCCATTATTACACTTTCTTTCTTATTATTCCATCATTAACCTTTCTTTCTTATTATTAAGCTCATTACTAAACACTTTGACATAGAGATAGAAAATTTCATATCATTAATAATTCAACCAATAACGATTAATTTTAATAAGAATATTTAACACTCATCATAAATATTATGGATTCATGATTTTGACAAGAAAAAGTCAACATATGTCACACTCTTCAAAACCAATAAGATGGAGAGATAATCCACTATCAAGAATAGGGATGGCAACGGGGCGGGGCGGGGACGAGTTTCGCTATCCCATACCCATCCCCGCATAAAAAATTCATCCTCATCCCCGTACCCAAACCCAATGGGTATCAAACTTTTTTCTCATCCCCATCCCCAGCGGGTAACGGGTATAATCTCGTACCCATACCCGGACCCGTGTTCTAACTACTTCAATATTAATTTTTATAAAAGAAAAAAATTACAGTAAAGAAAACATAATATTATGAAATATTCAATATTAGGAGGATTTTCTTCGATGCCAAATACCTTAAAATAAATTATAATTGTTTACATTTTATATTAGAATACCAAATAAAATTTCATGTGAACCAAAACATTTATTAAATTTGCAAACTACAACATTGATGAACTTAGTTGATAAAATTAAAAAATATTTCAAAAAAATATAAAAGGAAAACAAATATTCAAATTAAAATATATTTTAAATGTTTGTTTACTTCAATTTTTTAAATTCTAATGAATCTCTTTTTTATACACTAATAAAATTTATAATATATCACTTGATCAAAATGACACAAAGAACAAATAATAAACATAATAATAAAAGGAAAACAAATATTCAAATTAAAATATATTTTAAATGTTTGTTTATTTCAATTTTTTAAATTATAATGAATCTCTTTTTTATACACTAATAAAAGTTATAATACATCACTTGATCAAAA
>Ga0214544_1002951_pt1 | contig 35539 bp, 33 predicted proteins | sample CNSS3metaG_FD_160074 | JGI IMG/M metagenome (GOLD analysis project Ga0214544, IMG submission 160074) | Root nodule microbial communities from cowpea collected in UCLA plant growth center, Los Angeles, California, USA - CNSS3 | ecosystem: Host-associated > Plants > Roots > Nodule | place: USA...
CCCACCCTTACCACAAATAAGCGGCTTGGGCCGAACACCCTTTATATGTTTTTAATCGCTTAAGTTCCCGACCCTTAGCACAAGTAAGTGCCCTGGGTCGAACACCCTTTATATGCTTTTAATAGCTTAAGTTCCCCACCCTTACCACAACTAAGCGGCCTGGATCGAACACCCTTTATATGTTTTTAATCGCTTAAGTTCCCCACCCTTACCTCAAGTAAGCAGCCTACATCGAACAACCTTTATATGCTTTTAATCGCTTAAGTTCCCCACCCTTACCACAAGTAAGCGGCTTGGGTCAAACACCCTTTATATGTTTTTAATCGCTTAAGTTCCCCACCAGTACCACAAGTAAGCGGCCTGGGTCGAACACTCTTTATATTATTTTAATTGCTTAAGTTCCCCACCCTTACCACAAGTAAGCATCCTGGATCGAACACCCTTTATATGTTTTTAATCGCTTAAGTTCCCCACCCTTACCACAAATAAGCGGCTTGGGCCGAACACCCTTTATATGTTTTTAATCGCTTAAGTTCCCGACCCTTAGCACAAGTAAGTGCCCTGGGTCAAACACCCTTGATATGTTTTTAATCGCTTAAGTTCCTCACCATTACCACAAGTAAGCGACCTGGGTCGAACACCCTGTATATGCTTTTAATAACTTAAGTTCCCCACCTATAGCACAAGTAAGCGACCTGGATCGAACACCCTTTATATGTTTTTAATCGCTTAAGTTGTCCACCCTTACCACAATTAAGTGACCCGGGTCAAACACCTTTGATATGTTTTTAATTGCGTAAGTTCCTCACCCTTACGACAAGTAAGCGACCTGGGCAAACACTCTTTATATGGTTTTAATCGCTTAAGTTCCCCACCTTACCCCAAGTAAGCGACCTGGGTCGAACACCCTTTATATGCTTTTAATAGGTTAAGTTCCCCACCCTTACCACAACTAAGCGGCCTGGATCGAACACCCTTTATATGTTTTTAATCGCTTAAGTTCCCCACCCTTACCTCAAGTAAGCGGCCTACATCGAACAACCTTTATATGCTTTTAATCGCTTAAGTTCCCCACCCTTACCACAAGTAAGCGGCTTGGGTCAAACACCCTTTATGTGTTTTTAATCGCTTAAGTTCCCCACCATTACCACATGTAAGCGGCCTGGGTCGAACACTCTTTATATTCTTTTAATTGCTTAAGTTCCCCACTCTTACCACAAGTAAGCAACCTGGATCGAACACCCTTTATATGTTTTTAATCGCTTAAGTTCCCCACCCTTACCACAAGTAAGCGGCCTGGGTCGAACACCCTTTATATGTTTTTAATCACTTAAGTTCCCCACCCTTACCACAAGTAAGTGACCTGGGTCAAACACCCTTGATATGTTTTTAATCGCTTAAGTTCCTCACCATTACCACAAGTAAGCGACCTGGGTCGAACACCCTTTATATGCTTTTAATAACTTAAGTTCCCCACCCTTACCACAAGTAAGCGGCCTGGGTCGAACACCCTTTATATGTTTTTAATCACTTAAGTTCCCCACCCTTACAACAAGTAAGTGACCTGGGTCAAACACCCTTGATATGTTTTTAATCGCTTAAGGTCCTCACCATTACCACAAGTAAGCGACCTGGGTCGAACACCCTTTATATGCTTTTAATAACTTAAGTTCCCCACCCTTACCACAAGTAAGCGACCTGGATCGAACACCCTTTATATGTTTTTAATCGCTTAACTTCCCCACCCTTACCACAATTAAATGACCTGGGTCAAACACCCTTGATATGTTTTGAATCGCTTAAGTTCCTCACCTTTACCACAAGTAAGCGACTTGGGTCGAACACACTTTATATGCTTTTAATAACTTAAGTTTCCCACCTATACCTTAAGTAAGCGACCTGGATCGAACACCCTTTATGTGTTTTTAATCGCTTAAGTTCCCCACCCTTACCACAAATAAGCGGCTTGGGCCGAACACCCTTTATATGTTTTTAATCGCTTAAGTTCCCCACCCTTACCACAAGTAAGTGACCTGGGTCAAACACCCTTGATATGTTTTTAATCGCTTAAGTTCCTCACCATTACCACAAGTAAGCGACCTGGGTCGAACACCCTTTATATGCTTTTAATAACTTAAGTTCCCCACCTATACCACAAGTAAGCGACCTGGATCGAACACCCTTTATATGTTTTTAATCGCTTAAGTTGTCCACCTTTACCACAATTAAGTGACCCGGGTCAAACACCCTTGATATGTTTTTAATTGCGTAAGTTCCTCACCCTTACGACAAGTAAGCGACCTGGGCAAACACTCTTTATATGGTTTTAATCGCTTAAGTTCCCCACCTTACCCCAAGTAAGCGACCTGGGTCGAACACCCTTTATATGCTTTTAATAGGTTAAGTTCCCCACCCTTACCACAACTAAGCGGCCTGGATCGAACACCCTTTATATGTTTTTAATCGCTTAAGTTCCCCACCCTTACCTCAAGTAAGCGGCCTACATCGAACAACCTTTATATGCTTTTAATCGCTTAAGTTCCCCACCCTTACCACAAGTAAGCGGCTTGGGTCAAACACCCTTTATGTGTTTTTAATCGCTTAAGTTCCCCACCATTACCACATGTAAGCGGCCTGGGTCGAACACTCTTTATATTCTTTTAATTGCTTAAGTTCCCCACTCTTACCACAAGTAAGCAACCTGGATCGAACACCCTTTATATGTTTTTAATCGCTTAAGTTCCCCACCCTTACCACAAGTAAGCGGCCTGGGTCGAACACCCTTTATATGTTTTTAATCACTTAAGTTCCCCACCCTTACCACAAGTAAGTGACCTGGGTCAAACACCCTTGATATGTTTTTAATCGCTTAAGTTCCTCACCATTACCACAAGTAAGCGACCTGGGTCGAACACCCTTTATATGCTTTTAATAACTTAAGTTCCCCACCCTTACCACAAGTAAGCGACCTGGATCGAACACCCTTTATATTTTTTTAATCGCTTAAGTTCCCCACTCTTATCACAATTAAGTGACCTGGGTCAAACACCCTTGATATGTTTTTAATCGCTTAAGTTCCTCACCATTACCATAAGTAAGCGACCTGGGTCAAACACCCTTTATATGCTTTTAATCGCTTACGTTCCCCAACCTTACCACAAGTAAGCGGTCTGGGTCGAACGCCCTTTATATGTTTTTAATCGCTTAAGTTCCCCACCCTTACCACAAGTAAGCGGCCTGGGTTGAACACCCTTTATATGCTTTTAATCGCTTAAGTTCCCCACCCTTACCACGAGTAAGCGACCTGGGTCGAACACCGTTTATATATTTTTCAGTCGCTTAAGTTTAACTTATAACTTCCACACACAAAATGAATCAACTAAATCTACAAACCCCAAATACTACTTAGTCAAATAAAACGACCTACTGAAAGCAACATACAAAATACGTAACAACTCCAACAATCGCTTTCCTACACAATATACTATCGTCATCAACCAACACAACAAATATCTAAAAACATGCATCATATTTAACAGAAAGAAAAAATAGTGTACGTGTTATTACAGACTTAGAATTCATAACAAATAGTAAATATCGAGCCTACATTCTAAGTTACATTTTCCTCATCACCTTCTACAACCACCGCCTCTTCATCATTCACATCTTCATTGGCCGCCACCCTCTCTGCCTACTCCTCAGGACTAGTCTCGACCTCGCTTATGAGTTGGTCGTCAACTACATCCTTATTCACATCAAATCTGGCATCCGACTCGTCTACGTCTTTGAAAAAGAGCCGTCTGCCCCATGCCCTTCTGAAACCCATTGATATGTTCCTGAATTATACAACCTTTAAGGTCCTCCAACTCAACTTCCAGGCCATCATGCTTCTCCTTTAATTCGTCATAATCAGCCTCCAGATCCGCAATCCTACCCTTCAACTTCTCCTCCGAGTCCAAGCAGCGTACTTTCCAAGTTCCCAGCCTCTTCCTTTCTTCCCGCAATTCCTCACTTTTTTCTCCTAAGCCATTTTCTCCTCGGCATGCTTGTCGACCTACCCTTGCAGCTCCTTGAGCTTTGCTTGGTTCCTTTCCTTCAACTCCCTCTGTACAAGGACCCCACTCAATGCCCTAGTATTAACGCCTTGCTGTTAAACTCCACCATAGCCCTTACCAAAGCATTTGGCTCCATACTATCAATTGAGTTGATCAGCGTCTCCGACATATTAATCTCAATATCTCGCCATACAACCGTCTCCGACAGCTCGATCAACCCAGCCTCCGGTCCTTTCCCACTAGCAAACGACCCCGACCCTAATAAAGCGGCATGTACTTTCTTCACGTCCTTTCCCTTGCCGGGCCTGGCCGGCACCTCAGCCTTCCTCTTTGTTCCCCCGTGCACATGCACGTCAACCAAAAAGATTCTTGTAAGTTGGGAACCTCAGTGCTCCCAACAGCCTTGGCCCTTGCCGCCTTTTCCTTCCTCAACGTCTGTAAAAGCGTTAGATTTTTCTTTCCCATTTGCGCCATATGACCTGTAAACAACAACGCACACCCATTAGTCAACTCAAACATAGTATAATACTCATAAATACAAAAAGATACCTTCAATATCAATAATCAGACGAACTGAATTATAAACCCTAACTAATATCTCCTTGTCGGCCACCGATAACTCCTCCCTCGTCATTCCCTTATATCTCCAAGGGTTGCTAGTCCAGAAAAAGGGGAACTTAGTGCTCCCATCGTTGGTATAAAAGTGTGAACGTCCAAATTGCTTCACCACTACTTTAAAGAACCCATCCTTAAAGTGTTTGAAAGATTGGGTAAATGCGTCCAATCTATTTATCCCCGGTCGACTTATGAGTGACAACCAAGTTGTTGGACTTCTCGACCGCGTGTCAAAGAACTAAAGAAACGACCATGGAGAAGGCTGCAGATACAATGCCCTACACAACACCCGGAACGCCTGCAGATACGCCCAACTATTCGGATGCAGTTGAGTAGGAGCGACGTTCAACAACTGTAACACCCCCATGGTAAACTCATCAAATGACATATGTAGTTGCAAAAAATGACACATATACATATAGAAGAACTCCTCGACAGCTCCTAATCGGCCGTGACATACACATTCGACAACACTAACCCTCTTTGATGCCACAATGTCCCTTCGAGCGCCCTTCTCAAATATGGGAGTACAATTCAGCCATGACTTCAGCAGCCGCGCCCACCGAAATATAGAGTAATGTGTTCACACATCCATCATAACCCATTCATATCCTGCTTTCGCCGGCCAGTTGATTTCCACCAACTCTTTCGGCAGATCTTCCCTAACTTCAACCGTTGTCTCCATCGGGATCCTCCCTACACCTCCCGGTTGCTCCCTATCACTACTATTTGGTTGACTACTTCCACTCCCCCTAATCGCTCACTACCCGGACTCGACAAGGAAACACTATCACTACTACTAGACATACCTGTTCTTTTTTAGGAAGACGGTGGAAACAAGGAAGGTATCAGATACGATCTCACGCAAATAAACAACTCCCCCCAATTTTTTGCAAATGAACCAAAGTGAAGTGCTTCTTTCCTCCTGCATTCGTATTTATAATCATCATCTCAAACATTTCAACTTTTCCTGCCAGAAACAACGATTAGATGAAGCGTCACAATGCATATGAAAAGCCACAAACCTCAATATGACGGCGCAAAACCCTTATGATTAGACCTCTGACATCTGCAACCCCTTCACCACCCACAACCTATTAAGATTATAGCCTTAACATTGTTCATCACACTCAAAGGTTGGGAGACTGGTGTACTACACCTAGGCGGTCCAATAGAAACTATCCACACTTCTCATCCTTTGTCATTATATCTTCACCAACAAAGGTTGGGGAACTAGTGTATCGCACCTAGGCGGTCCCATACAACTACACGGTCCTATACAACTAACTACACGGTAAAACCCGTCCACACGAATTCCCGTAAAACATGCGAACAAATATCAGATGAATCAATCAAGCAGGTGTAAGCGGCCCAAGCCACCTACATCAGAAGATAAAACGAGAATCTGTTAACTATTCCAGACTTAAGGTACCACGAGCAAGTCCTCTAGAGCCAATAATGACCAAACCAAAGGGCTTGGCCCATGCATAGGCCCACCTGCAACCCCAAACGATGGCCCAGCCCATGACGTGGTCAAACATAATTTATGATCTATAAATATGCATGGACCCCAGCAATTAAAGGTACGCATTCATTAATCCATTAATCATGATATTTGACTTTTGAGAATCCTTTACTGACTTGAGCATCAGAGTCTTCTCCGCAGGTAACCCCTCTCGAGTCCAGGTCGGTCCAAGCCGAAATACCAGCAAATAGCATATGCAAGCCGGGAGGAAGCCTACTAGAGAGATTGCGGATTGAGGTAAGGTGATATTTGTGTCTGACATCTCTTATTTGTTCTCCACATGAACAATTTCTCACTATTAGATTTAATTTTTAAGTGAGAGTAACAACAAGCTGTGAAGGGTGAAAATGTCTTCATCGAAAGAGGCAGAGGAAGCCAGGAAAAAAGGTCTCTGATCTAGGAGCACGACTCTTCAATTTCATCCTGTTGTTACATAAATAAAATAAAATTAATGTGTTTTGGTTTTGTAATTTTGTTTCTCTTATGCATGAACATGTTTCTGATTCCTTATTGTAGTTTCAATCATCTAGTTTCATGATAACTTGTTGTATGATTCATGTATAATTTACTTCTTAACTATGTTATTTGATTTGTGTTGAGTTTATATGGGGAAATATCCAGTGAGAGAGTAAAATCTTTAAATAATATTTGGACGTCGTTAATGGTGGAGATTCACTACAAGGAAATGTAATTTGAGGTTATTAGTGAGCATTATGAATATTTCAAGTAATTTTTAAACATAAAAATATAATATATTTTGTGGAAATTTTTAAGATTTAATATATATAATATGTTTTATGATAAATTTTAACTGTTAAAATATGATAAAATATAATTAAATTGGACTACATTTTAGAGTGGTTTTTAACCACTAGTAATATTATTATTTTTATTCTGACAACAATATCAACTGTTAGAATGTTTTTGTCACAAATTGCTTTTGACATGTGTAATCGTGACAATTATTTTAACTGTTAAAATTTTTATTTGTAACGGTTTCCAACCGCTAAAATTTATAATTTAACTTTTACAAATGTCAATACAAGGCTCAATTATTTTTTGCTCTTATTTTTAAGGGCGACCCCTAATTAGTTGGGCCTAAAGGCTGGCCCATAGGGTGCTAAGGCCCCTAAAGCAGCCAAGGTCCCTCAGTCTGCACTCACTTGCCAAAATCAGTGCTCTCACTCTTCCCTTTTCTCTCCACAGAAGCTCTGCTAGGGTTTGGGTCTTACCCTTCTTCGCGTTAGCTCAACTCCATTCTTCAGTCCACGTAATTTGATTCTCCATCGTACCTTTTTCATTCCTAGCTTTGTCATCATGATTCTAACTAAAGTTCACCATGGTAACCTATTTTGAATCTATTCCTCTATTTTACGGCTCATGAATATGCTCTGTGGTCGGTAATACTCACTTGCTTGGGCGTCGGGATATTCTGCTAACTTTTTTCAGGTAAGGGAAGCTAGGGTTTATGTTTTTAAAGATATTTTGCCGATTTTTGTCCTGTTTGTATGGCTGTGATGCTTGAATAAGGTTGTTGGTCGAATAAAAATGTATGGTGTGTGAGTATGTTTGATTGATGTCGCGCTACTCTTTTTCTACACTGCACACTTTTCGTAAAATAAAAGTTCCTACTTCGCTAACCGTTGGATCGAGCTGCAATTTTAACACCTGATCCTTAACACATAATTCTTGACTTTGATCGGTCGGATATTAAATCGGAGCTTTGTAGTAAGATTTGTTTTTTATCGCAAGGTCATTGTAGTTTGGTTGTTGACAATACCACACACTTTTCGTAAAATGAAGGTTCCTACTTCGTTAACCATTGGATCGAGCTGATAATTTAACAGCTGATCCTTAACACAGTTCTTGACATTGACCATTCGAATCTTGAATTGGAGCTCTGTAGTGAGAGTAGTTTTTATCGCAAGATCACTATAGTTTCGTTGTTGACAACATTGACCTTTGTTGCTTGTTTAGTGCATAACTTTCTTTATAGTTAATCAATTATGTTGGTTCTTGATTCAATCATATTTAATTTGAATATAAATAAAAAAAATTTGGAGCTTTACACAAGCTACAATTTAATTTCTAAAATCCCAAAATCGTTTGCATAATGTGTTGTTAAGTTAGATTGGATAAAAATCATAAGAATTAGTTATTTTCCAAGAGAGAAATATGTTGTTTGATTTTAATATGTGTCTTCAAATGCTTGTGTGAGAATATAGGAGATTCCATGGGGGAGATCCTAATTGATTTAATTAGTAGTGTCTTCATTGGTCATGACGTAATTCCATGATCCCTATTAGTGGGAGTTCATGGCGGTGCTCATTTATATAATTTAGTAAGGATTCAAGATAAGGATTGCATCCTGACGCTCTAAAGAGTTAGTTAGTCTCACGTAGAGCGTACTGACTTAAGTGGTGAGAGTAGCAGGAGGCCTGGAACACTTTAAGGCTAACCTTGTGTGTGGGGGGATGAAACACGGTAACAATTAGCTCGGTAGAGCAGTAAAGGCCACTATAAGTGCAAGCATCCGCTGAATCCGACTAATTATATGTATCCGGATGAGTCGTGTCTTGAGTCTTAGTGTATTGGTAGTGAGTCATCACATGATTGGTTGAGGTATGAATCTTTGGATTTGAAATTGCATGTAATGGTATGATAAAATCATTTGCTACTCTAGCTTAGCATTTTCGCTTGTTTTTATGTTTTGTGTATGGTTTTCTCTTTTCGCAATGACCATCAATTTATTGATGTGAGCAGATGTGAGAACTCCTCGTGGTCAACATGATAACGAAGACTCCGCTGCATAACTCATCTTGGGTTGGATCCCACCCTTTTTTGATCCTACTTAAGGGCTGTAGCCCATGTATTTCTTTGCCCTTAGGGCACTTTCTTTACTACTGCTAAACTTCTTACTTTGTTTTGTATTGGCATCGTGGTGTGCCTTAGTACTTCATTTTAGTACCTTGGTTAATTGTAAGGAGTGACGTTAATACTCCGAGACTTTGCTCTTTATAATCTATTATGTGATGTTTCATTTAATTAAGTTTAATCATTAAATGAGAAGTTACGTTTATGGTATCAGATCGGTCTTTCCTTAGAGTTTGTAGACTTGTGTATCTACTTAGCTTTCTTTGTGTCTTTCTAAGTATCTTTAGCTAAGTTTCTTGTCTTATCAAGTCTGACTAATGGTTTTCCTATGTGCCAATGATATGGCAACTGCGTGTAGAAATCCTCAATTTCTCAAGGCGACGTGTCAGACAAAGCCAGAGCAATAGAAGCTATAGTGCCCAGCTATGACTCAGCAGAGTACTACCATGATGCAACAACATGAGACATCGATGCAGCGACATGCATCATCGTTGAAGCAACAATAACTAGTGATGCAGCAGATGAAGGTTGCAAGAGTAGCTGTAGAGGATGCCCACAGGCAGCATATGGAAGCCCTCAGAAAATTGGAGGAGAACAGGTCAACTGCCCCTGCCTTTGGTCCTAAGCCACGACCTCCAGTCCGGGAGTGAAGTTTGAAGGACTTTTTGAAGCACCACCCGGTGAAGTTTAACGACAAGATTAGTCCTAATGCTGTAGATCAATGGCTGAAGGACATAAAGAGAATCTTTGATGCGAAGATGTGCCCTACGGAGAGCAGGCTAGCTTTTACAGTATACATGCTCACTGGGGAAGTTGAGCGTTGGTGGATCAACATGAAATCCATCATGGATAAGAGAGAGGAACCAGTCACATGGGAAGCCTTTAGGGGAAAGTTCCTCTCTGCGTACTTTCTCGATAGTGTCAGATACGCGAAGGAGGTGGAGTTCCTCCAATTAACCCAGGGAGATATTCGCTTGATGGTAGCCCCACTATCCATCAAGGATTTTGCTCGCTAGTAGAGAAGGCCAGAGTTATGGAAAATATGAAGAATGAGGTAGAGACTCAACGCCCGCAGCATCAGAGGATTGGTGGACCATTTGGGTCCAAATCGAGGCATGAGAAAGAAAGGAAACCGTATGATAGACCTCACCATTAGTACTAGGGGTGTACGAGCTTCCCTTCACAGTAGGGCAAGGCCCAATGCTTCAGGTGTGGGGCCCCTCATCTGAGGAGTGTTTGCCCATATATGGAAGGTTACTACAAATGTAAAAACTGTGGTAAGAAAGACCACTTTGGCAAGGATTGTCCCACCCTTGCTATAGTAGTGACACGTCCTCCAGTTCAGACTCGTTCACAGAACCAACAAAGGAACAGAGGCAACCGGCCTCAGGCGACAGGCAAAGTTTACGCCATGGCGGGAGCAGATGCTGCAAGCTCAGGTAACCTGGTTATAGGTTATGTATAATAGCTCAGATGAAATGTTGTTTGTTGTATGATTTTGGAGTGACACACTCTTTTGTGTCAGATGCTTACGTGAAAATGTTGGGTCTGCTGGTGTGTGAGTTGTAGTGTGAGCTTGTGGTATCTACTCCGACATCGCGTTTGGTCAAGACATCGTTCTTGTGTGCTAGATGTCCAATTGAGGTAATCTTGGGGATGGATTTGCTTGCTGCCAATTGCATTCTTATCGATTGCCAAGAGAAGAGGTTGTTATTTCCCAACTCAAAGGAACTTGAGTTGTTATCGTCTCAAGGGGTTATGAAGGAGATACGAGATGGCACGTAGTGCTTTATAATCTTCACGCATCTTGAGGTGGAGAAAGATGAAGTGACGTCAGTGGTACCAGTAGTGCACGAGTTTGAAGATGTGTTCTTGGAGGAGGTACAAGGGTTGCCTCCCAGTAGGAAAGTTGAATTCTCTATTGACCTAGTACTAGGAATCGGTCCGGTATTGATGGCTCCATATTGTATGGCTCCGGCGCAATTGGTGGAACTTAAGAGTCAGATCGAGGAATTATTGGGGAAGCAGTTCATTCGACCCAGTACTTCGCCATGGGGACCACTATTGTTGTTGGTAAAGAAGAAGGATAGGAGTTCACGTCTGTGTGTGGATTACAAACAGTTAAATAAGATGACGATCAAGAACAAGTATCCCCTCTCGAGAATAGATGATTTGATGGACTAGCTGCATAGAGCGTCGATGTTCTCGACGATAGATCTACGATCCGGGTATCACCAGATCTTAGTGAAGGTAGAGGATATGTAGAAAACAACCTAAAGATCCCGTTATGGACACTACGAGTACGTGGTTATGCCTTTTGGTGTGACCAATGCTCCAGCGGTGTTTATGGACTACATGAATCGGATCTTCAGGCCATTCTTAGATAAGTTTGTCGTAGTCTTTATATACGATATACCTATCTACTCCAAGACTCAGGAGGAACATGCAGAACACTTGAGGTTGGTGCTTAGTATTTTGAGAGAGAAACAACAATACGCTAAGTTGTCCAAGTGTGAATTCTGGATGGATGAAGTGTAGTTTTTGGGGCATGTGTTATACGCCCAGGGGATAGCCATGGATCCAACGAAGGTCGAGGCAATGGTTAAGTGGGAAAGTTCCAAGTCTACAACAGAGATTAGGAGCTTCGTGGGTTTAACTGGCTACTATAGGAGATTTATAGAAGGATTCTCCAAGATAGTGGCGACTCTAACATAGCTTACCCGGAAGGACCAACCTTTTACTTGAACGAATAAGTGTGAGGAAAGCTTTCAAGAGCTTAAGAAAAGGTTGACGAGTGATCCTATATTGTTTATCCCAGACGTTAAGAAACCTTTTGAGGTTTATTATGATGCCTCTCATCTTGGACTTGGTTGTGTGCTGATGCAAGAGAAGAAGGAGGTGGCGTATGCTTCGAGGCAACTTAAGGTGCATGAGAGAAATTATCTCACTCATGACTTGGAGTTGGCAACTATAATATTTGCCTTGAAGATCTGGAGGCACTATCTCTATGGTGCTCAATTTCGTGTGTTCAGTGGTCACAAGATCCTCAAGTATTTGTTTGATTAGAAGGAGCTGAACATAAGGCAAAGGAGGTGGATGGAATTCCTGAAGGATTATCATTTTGAAACTTTGTACCATCTGGGGAAGGCAAATGTGGTGGCAGATGCCTTGAGCAGGAAGAGAGTGCATACTGCACACCTTATGATAAAAGAGGTGGAGCTACTAGAGAAATTCAGGGATAAGAAGCTGTAGGTTGAATTAGAATCTGAGTTCATTAGATGTAGTACTCTGACTATATCTAGTGACTTCTTGAACTTAGTCAAAGAAAGACAGTTGGCGGATGCTAGTCTGTCAAGAATGAGAGAACAACTTGGATCAGACGGAGCGAAGGATTTTGTTTTGGGCAATGATGGTATACTAAGATTTCAAGGTAGGGTATGTGTACCCGATGATGTTGAGGTGAAAAGGTTAATCCTTGAGGAAAGGCATAAGAGTTGTCTTAGCATGCATCCCGGCATGACTAAGATGTACCAAGATCTCAAGGAGACCTTCTGGTGGCAAGGTATGAAGAAGGATGTGGCACAATTTGTGTCTGCTTGCTTGACATGTCAGAAGGCAAAGGTGGAGCATCAGAGACCCGGTGGAATTCTACAGCCTTTGGACATACGGGTGTGGAAATGGGATAGCATAGCTATGGACTTTGTGACCCATTTTTCGTGAACTTTTAGAGGTCATTATACGATCTAGGTTGTTGTGGACCGATTGATCAAGAGTGCTCATTTCTTGACAATGAATCTGAGGATGTCCATGGCCAAGTTGGCTCAACTATACATTAAAGAGATAATGAGGTTACATAGGGTGCCTTCGGGCATTGTTTGAAACAGAGATCCGCATTTCACTTCCCAGTTTTGGTAGACCTTGCAAAGTGCTTTGGGAAGAAAACTAACCATGAGTTCAACCTATCAGTCATTGGAGGATCTTTTGAGAACATGCGTGCTGGATCATTTGGGTGCTTGGGATGAAGTTTTACCTTTGATAGGGTTCACTTAAGATAACAGTTTCCATGCAAGCATTGGCATGGCACCATATGAGGCTCTATACGGTAGGAAATGTAGGAACTCTTTGTGTTGGTATCAAGATGGGGAAGCAGTGCTAGAGCAGACCACTGAAAAACTGATAATGGTGAGGGATAGGATGCAGGCTTCTCAGAGTAGACATAACATATATGTAGACCACATGAGGAGACCTTTGGAATTCACAGCTAGAGATCACGTGTTCTTGAGGGTGACCCGAACCACTGGTGTGGGAAGGGCTCTCCGCTCGAGGAAGCTTTCTCCTAAGTTTCTTGGCCCTTACCAAATCTCGATGAGGATTGGGTCGGTGGCTTATGAGATTGCTTTGCATCCTTAGTTGGCAAATCTCCATCCGGTGTTCCACGTGTTGCAGTTGAGGAAGCACGTGTTTGATCCGTCTCATGTGTTGGAATCCGAGGATGTACAGATCAGGGAGGATCTTATTGTGGAAGTACCACCCATTTCTTTGGAGGATAGTCGAGTTGAGGAGCGTCGGGGAAAACTAGTCAGCCTAGTCAAAGTCATCTGGGATCGTAGGATAGGTGACTCTACTTGGGAGTTAGAGGAGGATATGAGGAAGTTGGATCCGCACCTATTTTCCTGGAGGATATGAGGTCAAAAATTTTTGTTGTTGGGGAGAATGTAAGGCTCAATTATTTTCTGCTTTTATTTTTAAGGGCTGACCCTAATAAGTTGGGCCTAAAGGATGACCCATAGGGTGCCAAGGCCCCTAAAATAGACATGGTCCCTCATTATGCACTCACTTGCCAAAATCAATGCTCTCACTCTTCCCTTTTCTCTCCATAGAAGCTCTGCTAGGGTTTGGATCTTACCCTTCTTCGCGTTAGCTCAACTTCATTCTTCAGTCCACGTAAGTTGATTCTCCACTGTACGTTTTTCATTCCCAGCTCTGTCATCGTGATTCTAACTAGGGTTTACCATGGTACCTATTTTGAATCTATTCCACTGTTTTACAGCTCGTGAATCTGCTCTATGGTCGGTAGTACTCATTTGCTTGGGTGTCAGGATATTCTGCTAGCTTTTTCCAAATAAGGGAAGTTAGGGTTCATGTTTTTTAAGTTATTTTGCCAATTTCTGGTCTGTTTGTATGGCTGTGATGCTTGAATGAGGCTGCTGGTTGAATAAAAATGTATGGTGTGCGAGTATGTTTGATTGATGTGGTGCTACTCTTTTTCTACACTGCACACTTGTCGTAAAATGAAGGTTTCTACTTCATTAACCGTTGGATCGAGCTGTAACTTTAATAGTTGATCCTTAACACATAATTCTTGACTTTGATTGGTCGGATCTTAATTCGGAGCTCTGTAGTGAGAGAAATTTTTATCGCAAGGTCACTGTAGTTTGGTTGTTGATAGCACTGCACACTTTTCGTAAAACGAAGGTTCCTACTTGGTTAACCATTGGGTGTAGCTGATATTGTAACAGATGATCCTGAACACATAGTTATTGACTTTGACCGTTCAGATCTTGAATCACAGCTCTATAGTGAGAGCAATTTTTATCGCAAGAGCACTGTAGTTTGATTGTTGACAACATTGACCTTTGCTGCTTGTTTGGTGCATAACTTTCTTTATAGTTATTCAATTAAATTAGTTCTTGTTTCATTTAGTTCTTGTTTCATTTGGTTCTTGATTCAATCATATTTAATTTGAATATAAATACAGTTATTGACACCATTACAACACCATTCAAAAATTTAAGAACACGAAAATAGTTCAATAACAGGCAAAAATAATCGTAAAGGCATGAAACCCTAGCTTCTCTTACCTGGAGTGAAGCTAAACATAAGCAAAATGGTCCTAGAGGAAGAGGGGAGCACTGTAACTCCAAACAGAGGCTAGCATAAGGTTTCAACGTCAACTCAAAGTAGAACCAATACACTGGAAGGGAACGAAAGGGGTAAAGTTCAAGTTCAACTTACTCGGGAAAGACGTTCGAGTGAAACAGTGGGTGCTTTGATTGTGCCCTAGCAGAGCTCTTTGCTCCAGCAGTGTAAAGGGAAAGGGTTCCCTTTTTTTCTGAGAATATGACAGAGTAAAGGGGTTAGGGCTAAAAGAAGTTTTGGACATCCTATGTGCTGACATCTTACAATTAACTTCTATAAATAAATCTACAGATATATTGTCCAAATTTAAAAATAAAATAAAATTAAGTCCTAGGTATTACTAATCTCTATGTATATTTGGCCACGCGTAAATACGAATAGAATTTTATCGAAAATGATAAGAGAGTATTGATTTGTGCGTATAAATTGGTTTCAAACCTTTAATACTAAAATAACAAAAACATATTATAAATTAAAGCTGTAATTATCAAATTTGAAGATTAAACAACATACATATGAATTTCAAATATCTTGAGCAAAACGAATCTGAATTTCTGATATAAAATATTAAAACGGCTGTTTCCTTAATTAATCCAATAACATTAAAAAAGTTAAAATAAATCTTAGTGGCACTTATGTGTCTTTTAATCCAGTTTTTAAATATATCCGTCCCAAAGCTTTAAAATAAATCCTCTTAAGATTTAAAATGATTATACACAGCATCACTGATAAAGAGAAAACATTACGAATATATAAAACAGAAAATGTAATTCAAACAATATAAGAAAATATTACTGTAATTAATGTGTCAGGACAATTGAATAAAGTAATGATGAAATTTAAAAGAGCAAACACAAAAATTGCCTTTAACATATATTATATCTGATCAATCACTGTCACTGCTGCTGCTGTCACCATGTTTTTCATGTCCATGCTCATGCTTCTTCTTCTCTTTCTTCTTTTTCTTGTTCTCACCCTTGTCATGTTCATCACCATGGAACTTGTCTTTCATCTTTTCCATAAACCCTTCTTTGTGTTCTTCTTTGTGTCCTTCTTTGTGCCCTTCTTTGTGACTCTTGTCATGCTCATGACCATGAAGTTTGTCTTTCATCTTGTCCATAAAGCCCTCTTTGTGTTCACCTTTGTGTTCATCATGGTGGTTTTCTTTGTGTTCTGTTTTGTGCTCCTCATCTTTTTTGTGCCCTCCAAAGCTATCTTCAATCTTGTGCATGATTCCAGACATGGTTTCTTTCTTACTCTTTTTTAGGCCTTTGCTTCGGTTTGTTTGTGATCTGAGACAATGAAAGAATGTGAAATAAGTGTGTTTATAAGCCTAGAAGTGAGGATAATGTCACAAGATTTTCTGGTTTTGGCTGGAATTTCGGTCGTGTTCGTGTTCGTGAGCGTCAAGGTTGTTAATTAGAGGATTTTGGTTTCAAAAATAGCTGAGGGGAAAAATGGTGTTTGTGGGGGAAAACATCTCTGTGTTCATTCTTTTCTGTGTACGTGACACGTTTGTGTTCGTGGATGAAACTTGAGGAATTTGTGGTCAACTCATTCTGAGGTCATGGAATTATTATGCTACAATTTTAGTATTTTATTTTATTTAACATATTTAAACTAAATTGTACTTTTAGTTTTCTTTTTTATTTTAAAAAAATTATCATTTTCATTAAATATTGGTTCTATTATATACATTACTTTTATATTTTAATCGATTAACTTATTTTATCTTATTTTAAATAAATATGTTAAGATAAAAATAATTGAACCATCCGTCCTCGTTCTTGTCCTTCAGGGAACATGGCCTAATGAGACCATATAAATAATGATAAATGATAGGTTGACACCCACATTTGACCACTTTTTTTACCACCTTCATAAGTTACAAGTAAATTTATCTTGGGTTACAAGTTAATTTTAAGGTGGTAAAAAAAGTGGTCAAATGTGGGTGTCAACCTATCATTTCTCATAAATAATTAATCATGTCAAATTAGTTGAACCACTCATAAGGAAGGTAACCACATGTTAAGAAACTTATCCTAATTATTAAGTAATTGGGGCTGCTAAATCAAAGTCCAATCAGGTAAGGTCCATAAACTCTACTATAAAATGGTATGCTTTACGAAGTATTTTCTTTACGTCTCTATTTAACTCAAGCATCAGGTCACTGTTTAACTTAAGCATCAGAGTATCTTTTGTAGGTACTTGCTCTTGTATTACGAGATCGAAGTATCTTTTGTAAGCACCCCCTCTTGTATTCCAGGACTACAAGTCAGATACCCTCGGAGAACATACGTTGAGGAAACAAAAGGTATAGCAGAAGACTCTATAGGATATATATTGTCCCCTTAGGAACAATAATCAATAGAGAAAATTAAATATTTGACTAAAATTTTAATTTTTTAACATATATAGACAACGTAATGTATTGTTCCTCTAAGAACAATAATCAATAGAAAAAATTAAATATTCTACCAAAACTATACTTTTTTAAAATACAAACAACCTAATAACAAAAAATAAATAGAGAAAAGAAAACCAGTTCAAACACTAGAGAGAAGTAAATAAGCTATTCAAATATTTATTATTTTAAATTTTCGATAAAGTATTTTATTAATGTTATTTATTTATTAGTTTCTCATTTAAATATTAAATTGGTTTATGTTTATATTTTTAAAATTTTCAAGGATGTAAGTTTTATTATAAATTAATTTTTAAGTAATTTTTTCTTAATAAATATTTGTAAAGGTCTAGAAAATAGTTTAAAAGTAAAATGAAGTATGTATATTTTATTATTAAAGTATAAAATTTATAAATAGAAAACAATTGCTTATTTATTTAAAAAAACCACTATCTTTGTAGAAACCTTTTTCTTTTTACTTTCTAAAATATCTCTTGTTCCTGTAGAGAACAAACAAGATATGTCAGACACAAGTATTACCTTACTCTGGTCTACTATCTCTTCAGTAGGCTTCTTCCCGGTTGATATGTATCGTTTATAATTATCTTAGAGTGGTCGGTTTGGACCCGGGAGGGGTTACCTGCATAAGGGACTCTGAAGCTCAAGTCAGCAAAATCTCTTCAAAAAGTCAAATCTGCTGATTAGGGAAGTAATGAATGCGTACCTTTAATTTGTGGGGTCCATGTATATTTATAGATCATTAATTATGTTTGGCCACGTCATGGGTTGGGCCCTTGCTTGGGCCGTAGGTGGGCCCGGGCTAAGGCCAGGCCCTTAGTTCGATTATTGGGGACTGGTGACTTTTACTGGAGCGTTCTGTTTTTTGCTAAGTCCTTGGTTGTTTTTATGGAGTTGTCGGACTAAGCCGGTTACCCTTTAACGGCTTAGGTCGCTATTGTTGTTTTCGGCTTGTTTTATCAATGTCGCTTCGTAGTGGTTTAGTCTGGGTACCTTAGCATGTATATGGTGCTTGCTATTATTCGGCTTAGGCCGACTAGGTGCGGTACACCAGTCCCCCAGCCTTTGTCGATATAGTTATGTCGATAAAGGATGACAAGTGTCTGTTATCTTTCGTCTAGGCCGACTAGGTGCGGTACACCTCTATATTTTTGATAAATTTGTTCATTCTTTTGAAGATTAAAGTTTGCCACAACGATCGTGGTATAAAAAGAGAGGATTTATATTTGAACATTTTTTTAAAGTAAGTTCATCTTTAACCTTTTACTTAAGTTACTTTTGGGATGTTTTGCATGTATGGGTGGATCTTACATGTGACTCTTCTAGGGAAAAGATTATTAATCTCTAATAGTCTTATAATATTTAGGGGTATGTTCAAACTATTGATTAAGGTATTCTTTGTACAAGTCTAACTTTTTGGTAAGAGTAATGGAGTTCAGAGCTTAAATTGAGCTTCAACATACTAGCTTTATTAAGTAAGGAAAGCTAATTTAGTTTCTAATAGTACCCTTGTAACGTCCTAATTACCTGACTTTTAGTAAATTTTTCTTTAACCTACTGATGCAATTTTAAGAAAAATATTATATACTCTCTAAAGAAAATGACAACCTCTTAATTAGTCATTAAATATTTCTCATGTGACATCCTATTTTAATAGAATATTACTACTAAAATAAAGTATCACATGATCAATACTCAAAATAAGATAATTCACATCTAGAGGAAGCAATCATCCAAAGTATAACCATAACAACAAAAACCTATACAAGAGTTCTATACAAAACAAAGATGCTATAATTGAAAAAAGGAAACTTAAGGTCTTTCAAAATAAGTCCTGAACAAACTAGACCAAGCCTAAAAACTAAACTGCTACATCTCCCTCATCTTGTGTTGGATCAACTACTACTTACTCATTTACTCAAACTAATTAAGGTGATCATTGCAAAAGAAGAAAAACAACACAAAAATAGAGTAACACGGTAGAAGGGTATGCTAATGTGCAAAAGAGTTTTCATATAATGGAAATGGAATTAGCAATACATACAAGTCACTCATAAATACAAACATATCACAACTAAAGACTTAAATAAGACTGAATTAGTTGACTACATTCATTGATATCAGACTTTGACAAGTTTTGCTCTTGTGGTGGTCTCTACTACTCGACATAACCATTGCCAATGGGTTTCACCCTAGATTAGGACCTCATATTCCTCTCACCACATACCCCATCCTTCTCTACATGAGATTGGATGGCTATTAGAGCGTCAAGATAACTTCCATTAATGAATCCTTTTATTAATGTATACACTAAGAAAACCCAACCTAATCCTCCTTGGATTAGTACCAACCTTCCTCATATAAATCACATATACATATAATTTCCTTAACAACTTATAAGATCACATTAAACATAACATAATGAACATGGAAGAATGAACAACCCTACAAATCCCGCTCAACGATATCATCCACCCGCTCAACGAGTAGTTGCTGAAGGCTCACTTGCGTAACGACTAGACATCTCGCCCAAGGACACTAAAACTGGAACTCACAGAGATTAAATCATCCAAAAACTCACCTAGCGAAGACCTATCACGCTTAACGATAACCAAGTTAATGAACTCTCTGACTTTGGAGCCACTTAGTGAGAATATCCTCGTTTAGTGACTCCCAAGTTAGTGACTCCCAAATCACATTACAAACATTGAATCAATAATTTGAACATGTCTAAAACTTAAACTAGTGAAATTAGCTTCCCTTCCATGTGAGACAGGTAAAAAAACTCTAAGAACACCAAACTCCCTTTATTCTCACAAAACTCTCTCTCTCTCTCTCTCTCTCTCTCTCTCTCTATATATATATATATATATATATATATATATATATATATATAAGGCCCACCATTAGGACCATTGATCAACAAAGACTCTTATAGAAGAATTTAACACCACATGCAAGCCAAAGGTACTCACATGCGAAAAAGAGAACAATCAAATCAAGAAAAATGGTAGAAAACCAACTTACTCTAGAGAAGAAACTAATAAGACAAGATTGAAGAACTTATTACAAAGATCACTTTAGTAGTCTCCAATCTTCAAACAGAGAGTAGAGAATGAGAAAGCTTAGAAAGATGTGAGAGATGCTCTAGAAAAGTGGTTTCTAAAGAAATTGTGTGTTTTTAAATAATAAAACTCATTTATAAGACTTCTATTTATACTTTAACTTTTTAATATTAAAATAATCAAATATCACTATTTTAAATACACTATCAAATCTAAATTACCATTTTCTAGACTGTTACATCTCACACCTTTATTTATATTTATATTGGTATTTTGCAAAAGTTCACACCATACTCAGATTATTTATTTGCCTCTATATACATATAAGCATTTATTTTCTTTAAGAATTTACAACTTTATTATTATATTTTCAAAAGTAAACTAATCTATTGGCATAACGTAAAAGGGATTCATGTGAGTGGATGCAGAGGGAATAATGAACGTGATACTAGTGGGTTTTGTTAGAGCTAGTGGGAGTAAATAATCAGGAAGTGTAAAGGGTGTTGATTCATGCCTCATAAAAGTCATCATCATATTGTTCTCAGCATCTACATTCCATATTGCATACCTCAAAAGGTGGCTTGTATCAAAGCAAAAAATTGTTCGATGTAAGGAGAAATCATCTATCCACATGTAACAAATATATGCTTATTTATTATATTATTTCGAGAGAGAAGAAAAAACAAGAAATACAGGAAGTGAGAACAAATATCGTAGAGATAAATTAAATAATGCGAAACAAAAATAGCATATATATATATATATAATATTTTTCCTTTTATTTTATTCTTATTTCTATTATAAGTAAGCATAAATTATTTGTATATAGTCAAATAAATGAGATCTACCATGGTGAATAAAACTAATCCCATAACATATGCTTTAAGTACCAATTCACTCATTTAAATTTTGAAAGTAAAACCTCCCATTAGAAATTAATTTAAACTTGAATGGTTAAATTATTAATTATTATTATTATTTACATTTTTATGAGAAAAAAAATTAGCATTAAGTTTTAACCATTTCCAAAGGCATTATTAACAAACCAACAAAGATTGAATTCTACTTCCAAAATATATAGTAAAACCACATATATTATAAATGCATTACAAGAAAGTCCTTAAATAGCAACTTATATTAGAGACAAAAACTAATTAATCACTATAGAGACTAATTTTAATACTAATTTATAAACTCAACATTATTGGTATTTAAAATAAATGAGGACCCACTTACAAAAATTGTCCTTAGGTTTTTTATTGACTAAAACAAATGAGGGTAAATTTTTCTCATTGATTCTTCTAATTCCCATGTAGTATCTCTAATGGCTTCATTCCAAATGACTTTCACTAGCAGAAATTGCCTACATCTTAGCTCCTTAATATTCTTCTCTATAATTTGTTCAAATTACACATAGTGTCAAATGTAAGGTTTTCCTCTAATTGTACTGTATCAAGTCTTAGTACATGAGGAGGGTCAACAATATATTTTCTTAATTGAGACATATAAAATACATTATCAAAATTGGAAAGATAAAGAGGTAAAGAAATTTGATAAGAAACAAGAACTATTTGTTTGAGAATTTGATAAGGACTAATAAATTAGGGAGTGAGTTTCCTTGATTTTATCCCTCTACCAATTCTAGTTATTGGTGTGATTTTCAAGAATACATGATCATCTTCTTAAAATTCAAAAGGTCATTTTTTCTTGTGAGTATAACTTTTCTGTCTAATATGAGTTGCTCTCAATTTGTCCATAATCAAGACCTAAGATTAAATTTTCTCCAGTCTCAAGCCAACACAAAGGTGTTCTATATTTTCTCCCATTAAATGCCTCACAAGGTTCCATCAATGAAAATTGTTGTTATAAGTGAATTCAATCAAAGGTAGGTATCGATCCCAACTATCATAATCCTCTAGTGCACAAGCTCTCAATAAATCTTAGGAATATACAATGGTTCTTTTTTACTACCCATCTGTTTAAGGATGATAAGTTGAGCTAAGATAAATTTTTGTCCCTAAGGCTTGATGTAAACTTTTCCAAAATTTTGAAGTAAATCTAGGATCCCTATCAGATATGATACTCGATGAAACATGTAAAACCCTAGAAAATGACATTTTAGAAGTGATAATGGTTTAAAAATAATGAGACTCGATTATTTTAATATTAAAAGGTTTTAGTATAAATAGTTTTATTATAAACAAGTTTCCTTATTTTAAAACACACTATCTCTACAAATCACTTTTCTAGAGTTTTTTTATTTCTCTCTAAGAGTTCTTCCTCTCTGCTTGTTTGATTGAAGAATCAAGACCATAGGATTGATCCTCGCGATGAGCTCTTCAATTTGGACCGCTCAGATTCTTCATTCGTGTAAGTTAGTTTTCTAACCCTTTTCTCTTGGTCTATTATGTTTTTTCTTTGCATGCAGACCTTCTTTTGGTTGAATGTGTCATTTAAGTCATCAATAACAATATGTCTAATGAGTGCGTATTTTTGCCCTCATTCAGTGTTCAATTCTGGGTATTTAATTGAATTTGTGTGCTTAAAGAGTGATTTAATTGATAATTTTGATAATTAGGCTGTTTGAGCTTGTGTGATAAAAATATCTTAAAAAGTGATTTTTAGTTACATAAATTATTTCTCGGATATTTTAACGTTTCTTGATGCAGTTGAAATTAAGATTAAGCTCATTCAAGGTGGGAATATAAATTGATTGAAGTTACAAACCACCTTTAAATAAGGCTGAAATTAGCATGTTCTATAAAAATCACTTCTGCACCCCCAGTTTTTACTTATACACTCCCCTCTTTCTAAATGGGTCCCACCAAAAACCTATTCTGCACCCCTTAATATTTTTATTTACACCCCCTCCTACCACTTAAACCCAACTCACTCAGATCATGCCATGTGGCAATCCCCACCTTTCAAATCAGGCTAACCATATGCTGACATGTGGCATTAATCCTTGCAAACACATATGCACCAATTATACATTGCCACGTCATCATCATCTTCATCTCCACGCAGTCAGCCACCGCAACACCATCTTCACCGCATTGAACCACCAGTTTCGGGAACAGCCGCTATGATAGTCATCGTGAGAGCCTACGGCAGCAGCAGCCACCGCCCTTCCACCGTCAGTCACATCGCCGGCCACCGAGCATCTTCTTCCACGCACCTTCACCATTCCAGCAGCTCCGCAACCGAGCCAACCTCGCACCATTGCAGACGCGAGACAGCTTAATCTTCTCGCACACCGGGAACGAATCTGCACCTTGCGCCATCATCTCCAGCCATTGACGCGGATCTGCACCACCATTGCCACAACACCATGCGAGCACACAACCAGCAACCATGGCAACTTCAAGCATCAGATTCGCGCAACCACCACGCAAACGCATTGAACAACCTGAAGTTGCGTTCCTTTGCTCCACGTACCTCCACCACTCCTCTGACCTGCAACCAAAACGCACAAACCTTGCGTCGCAGCAGAAATGCTGTGAACCTCCCTTCACCTATAACACGCACCGAGCCAGACCACCGCATCTGCACCAGCAAGCGTGGCAACATCACCGTCAGCCACAATCCTTGGTGGAGGAAGGAGAAACATGGAGGTGAAACCCTAATTCTGATATGAGAGAAGGAGAAGGCTACCACGTGTCATCCTGTCAATGGACAATCAAATAGTCAACTAGTCAAAAGTTGGTTAAATCTGGTCAAAAAGTCAAAGATGGTCAAAGAAGAGGAGTTTATTTGCAAATATTGATATTTTTGGGCTACAGGATTGAAAATGGGTTATTATAAAATTAATACAAATATTATTTGGTGATAATTTAGCAGATATCTTTAAATAATTAATTTATTTAATTATATCATAAATTATTAACCAACTATATTTGTCAAATAGTTTATATCTCTCCAAATATCTTTGAATATTTATCTTTATCTTTATTTTAAAAGATATTTGAGAGGTTTTAGCAACAGAAAAGCCCAGTCCAATTCCTATATAAAAAGACCAAGGGAGAAGCAGAAAAACAAGTTCGGGACTTCGGAGTTTTGGAACCCTTAGGGGGCCTAATTTCGTTTCCTTTCTCTCTCTCTCTCTCTCCATTCTTCTATCTTTATTTTATTTTGTTTTTTATGGAGTGCTAAACTTCTTAGGTTGATTCCATTGTAATTTCATTATATTATGAGGTTAGAATGAAATCATTTCTTTGTTCTTTTTATTATTGTTGAGGTTTTCATTCATCTATGTGTTTTATCTTGGAATCACATAAAAAGTAATGATTTTAAATCTATATGCATGTTGATCATATGAGTTCAAAGGTTTTTAAATCTAATTGAGACTTTACTTTGATTTTATTTAGAAACTTTCATGTGATTAAATGAGTTTTTACCAATAATTAAGACTTTACATTGATTAAAAGTATTTACTCTAATGAAAATTAATTGAGGCTTTACTTTGATTTTAAGCTTTTTATTTGGTGAGGAGATAAAAGAATAGACATGATTAGGCATAGTAAAATTTGATTGAGACTGTACTTTGGTTGAATTTACTGTGGATAATCTAAAAGTTCTCACTTTTAATTGAGACTGTACTTTGGTTAAAAGTGAGAACGCCAACAAATTAATTGAGACTTCACATTGATTAATTTGTAAATCTACAACAATAATTAATTGAGCAATAATGTTTAGATAACCGATGATGAATCTATTTTGAAAAAGCAATGAAATCAATCTATTTTTCTTTACTATTGTTTCTATCTTATTTTATCTTTTTATCGTAATCCTCTCATATTCTTATTATTTTATTTGACTAACCGTTTTGTATAGATTTTATAAGAACTAACATGTTAAAAATCAATTCCGTGTTCGTTGGGAGATGACTTTGGGTTACTTTACCCTTTCTATTTTGTTGACTACTTTCTTAACAATACCGAAGTTGTTATAGATAAGTAGTATTAATTTGATCGTGTCAACCACAGCGTTATCAAATTTGGCGTCGTTGCCGGGGAAGACGGTTAGAATTTTTATCATTTTAGTTCTTGTTTTTTTTTCTTTTGATTTAATTTTTGTTTATCACTAACATTTTTTTTTATCTCAATTTTTTTTTCTAACTTTTTTTTTAATTTTCTTCAGATATTTTATTTTATTTTATTTAGTTATTTTTTTAGCCATAATTTTTGTTTGAGGATTTTTGTTGGAAATTTGTGAAACTAATTGGGAAACATTTTGGCTAAGGAAAGACAAGGTACTTAAGTTGTCCATTGAGACGCACCTCTCTTTTCTGGAAGTCTACTCAACAAGCTTTCAACTTATTTCTTTTCAAAAAGCCTCTTTCAAAAATGCAAAATATTTTTTCATACGAAAATAATCAACATTGTATTTCTAAATGGATTACAATTGCTATCCACAACAACCACGTGATTTTCAGCAACAAATTGTGACACCTACTTCTGCACCTGATATAAGTGGGTTAACTTTATGACAATTTAATGATCTATATCCTAGATCATATTTTTTGGGATATGAGCAACAACCATATTCTGAGTGTCCACCTCAGCAACCATATGTTCCAAATAGTTTTCAACAACAATATGTACCACCACAGCAAGTTGAAGCAACTAATGGACCATCCTACAAGGAAGTTATGATATTAATGGGTGAAGTTATAGAGAAATTAGAGTCCATGGATGAAAGGTTGCGAGTTTATCAAAGATGCAGAAATATTGAGCAAGAATGGTACGAAAATAAGCAAATATTGTCTGATATGTTGAGGGATGCAAGTAAGAACAACTTCATAGAATTACTTGTAACTTTTAATACCACCCCTCAACCCCATCAGAGATTTCCTGAAAATCCAGATTTTAACGAACTTCGTCATAAAATCAAAGATGTGCTTCTGAAGTTGGCAATCAGAGCTGAACAAATGTCTGAAGATTTGAGTTAGCTAATGAATGATGCAGTGAGAAAGGTCACTTTGGAAGATATGATGAATATGATGATTGAAATGATAAAGATGAATCAGATAGATCAGAAAGAGATGGTGAATGCCGCCACACAAAGCTTGCAGAGTCAGTCTGAAAAATCAATAGTGAAATCACATCACATTGATATATCTATTGATAGATATAATGATGCTCATAGTAATATGTCTATGGACATATCAATTTTGCTAAAGATGTTGCTGAAGTTGATGAAGAAATTAAAGATGCTCACATAAATATATCTATTGATGGATATGTTGATGATGCTCAATGTGAATATAAAGTTGTACCCGTTGATGAGGATATGAGTACAAATGATCATTTTCAAGAGCAAAGTTGTGAAAATAATACATTAGAGGAACCAAGTGCAGTTGAAGAGCCAACAGTATTCGAAGATGCAACTGAAGCATCTACTATTGCAATTGACTTGGTTAATGACGAAGTAGTAGAGTCAACAACACCAGGTGAAACTTTTTGCTCAGAAGATAAGATTATGAGGATTATTGATGATCTTCTTAACCATCCGAATGCACCTGATAATGCTCAAGTTGAGTTGAAGCCACACACTCCACACATCAAGTTTGTTGATGTGAATGAGGCAAATAATTTTTAAGTGATTATCTTCGTTGACATGGATGCAGAAAAAAGAAGAAAGGTTGCTGCAACAGGTAAAAAGCTTAGATTCAAATTCTTTTGAAATCATTGTTGATAGAAAAGTTAAATTGCATGCATATTTGTTTCCTGTTTTTAATTTTAGTGAAAAATTTAAAAAAATTTCAAAAATATGTGTTTTTGTTTTTAGTTTTTATAAAAATAAAAATGTAAAAATTAAAAAAATGGTACAAGCTGATTTGTACTTTGTAAAATTAAAGAAAATAAATTTTGACATATGGCCAGATTGAGCCAGAAGTCACAAATTTTTTCGTTTTCTCCCCAAAATAAGTCCATCAAGGACAATTTTTTTGAAATAAGTGAGGGGGAGACAAACTGTAGGTATGATTTTTTCTTTTTTGTGTTTTTCAATTTTTGTTTTTGTTTTCATAAAAATTTGTGATTTCCTTTTGAGAAAATTGTGAAAGTATTAAATCTTTTGTGAAAATAAAAGTCATGTTGATATAGGTGGATTGTTTCTATGATTTTCTAATTGAGTTGATTTGAGAATTTCTTGATTAAATCTTTTGTGAAAGAATTTGACCTTGTGAGTCTTGAGCCTTAGTGTAAAGGATGAACTGCCATATGTCATTCCTATTTTTTCTTGAGTGACTTGCTCATGTTTGTTTATACTCAAATGTTTAGGTTGACTCTTTTGTTTTGCATCTTAGGTGAATATGCATGATTTGATATGACTGAGGCATTTTTTGTTTTTAGCTACTTGGCCAAATAAGCTCACCTTGATATTAATCCATTGGTAGCCCCTTTGAGCTTTTAAACCTCTTTTTTCTTGTTGTAAGCCTATTGCATAACATTGAAAAGAAAAAGACCATATTCTACCTTAGGAAGAAAGAAGGAGCTAATGGATTGTGTTCAGGAATGGTTGAAGAATAAAGTGTGTGGGTGAGTACATCACCCACAAATTAATAAAAATGGCAAAAGGAAAAATTGTTGACGAAAAAGTGTTGAAATAATTGCTTTCTAAAAAAAAAGAGAGAGCAACAAAGCAATAAACGAAAAAAGAGTTGTTTTTGAAATTATGCTCCATTATTCTTCCTATATTACTATTTCAAAAACCCAAGAGTCCTAAAATTTTTCCTACCTTTGCCTTGACACCGTTATAACCTGTGAAAAGTCCTCATGATCTTTGAACGCATGTTTTCTGAAAGTTTGTGAATATTAGAGTCTTGTTAACTATTATGAGTGTTTACTTGCATGAATATTTTGAGTGAAAACACAAGCCAAAACACTTGAGCGAATTTTGGTGAGAAAATACACATTTAACGTGAGTGCTTTCTTTCATAATTGATTGTCTTGTGAATTCAAAAGATTAACTCATGTAGGAAAAATAAAATCTTTCCGTTTATTTATGCATGGTAACTTGATTTTTAGAGTATTGATTTGTCTCCAGTGATGTTCATTGTTTTGATCCATTGTTGATGTGAAATAAAATACCTCAGAACAAGTTTTGAAATTGCTCAATTTTGCCCAGGAGTGCAAAAGGATAAGTGTGTGGTTATGATGAGTGCGTATTTTTGCCCTCATTCAGTGTTTAATTCTAGGTATTTAATTGAATTTGTGTGCTTAAAGAGTGATTTAATTGATAATTCTGATAATTAGGCTGTTTGAGCTTGTGTGATAAAAACGTCTTAAAAAGTGATTTTTAGTTGCATAAATTATTTCTTGGATATTTTAACGTTTATTGATGCAGCTGAAATTAAGATTAAGCTCATTCAAGGTGGGAATATAAATTGATTGAAGTTACAAATCACCTTTAAACAAGGCTGAAATTAGCATGTTCTGTAAAAATCACTTATGCACCCCAGTTTTTACTTATACACTTCCCTCTTTCTAAATGGGTCTCACCAAAAACCTATTCTGCACCGCCTAATATGTCTATTTACACCCCCTCCTACCACTTAATCCCTACCTTTCAAATCAGGCTAACCATATGCACCAATTATACACTGTCACGTCATCATTATCTTCATCTCCATGCAGTCAGCCACCGCAACACCATCTTCACCGCACTGAACCACTAGTTTCGGGAACAACCGCCATGACAGTCATCGTGAGAACCTACGGCAGCAGCAGCTACCGCCCTTCCACCGTTAGTCACATCGTCGGCCATCGCGCATCTTCTTCCACGCACCTTCACCATTCTAGCAGCTCCGCAACTAAGCCAACCTCGCACCATTGCAGACGCGAGACAACTTCATCTTTTTGCACACCGTGAACGTATCTGCACCTTGCGCCATCATCTCCAGCAATTGACGCAGATCTACACCACCATTGCCACAACACCACGCGAGCACACAACCAGCAACCATGGCAGCTTCAAGCATCAGACCACCACGCAAACGCAATGAACAACCTATAGTTGCGTTCCTCTGCTCCACGTACCTCTACCACTCCTCTGACCTGTAACCAAAACGCACAAACCTTGCGTCGCAGTAGAAACACCGTGAACCTCCCTACACCTGCAACACGCACCGAGCTGGACCACCGCATCTGCACCAGCAAGCGTGGGATCACCACCGTCAGCCGCAATCCATGGTAGAGGAAAGAGAAACATGGAGGCGAAACCCTAATTCTGATATGAGAGAAGGAGAAGGCTGCCACGTGTCATCCAGTCAATGGACATTCAAACAATCAACTAGTCAAAAGTTGGTCAAATCTGGTCGAAAAGTCAAAGATTGGTCAAAGAAGAGGAGTTTTTTGCAAATATTGATATTTTTGGATGTCTCTGCAAAATTGGACTGCAGGATTGAAAATGGTTTATTTTGAAAATTAATACAAATATTATTTGGTGATAATTTATCAGATATCTTTAAATTATTAATTAATTTAATTATATCATAAATTATTAATCAACTATATTTGTCAAATAGTTTATATCTCTCCAAATATCTTTGAATATTTATCTTTATCTTTATTTTAAAAGATATTTGAGAGGTTTTAGCAACAGAAAAGCCCAGTCCAATTCCTATATAAAGAGAACAAGGGAGAAGCAGAAAAACAAGTTTGGGACTTCGGAGTTTTGGAACCCTTAGGGGGGCATAATTTTGTTTCCTCTCTCTCTCCATTCTTCTATCTTTATTTTATTTTTTGTTTCATGGAGTGGTAAACTTCTTGGGTTGATTCCATTGTAATTTCATTATATTATGAGGTTACAATGAAAAATTTCTTTGTTCTTTTTATTATTGTTGAGGTTTTCATTCATCTATGTCTTTTATCTTTGAATCACATAAAAAGTAGTGATTTTAAATCTATATGCATGTTGATCATATGAGTTCAAGGGTTTTTAAATCTAATTGAGACTTTACTTTGATTTTATTTAGAAACTTTCATGTGATGAAATGAGTTTTTACCAATAATTGAGACTTTACATTGATTAAAGGTATTTACTCTAACGAAAATTAATTGAGACTTTACTTTGATTAATTAAGCTTTTTATGTGGTGAGGGGATAAAAGAATAGACATGATTAGGCATAGTAAAATTTGATTGAGACTGTACTTTGGTCGAATTTATTGTGGATAATCTAAAAGTTCTCACTTTTAATTGAGAATGTACTTTGGTTAAAAGTGAGAACGCCATCAAATTAATTGAGACTTTACATTGATTAATTTGTAAATCTACAACAATAATTAATTGAGCAATAATATTTAGATAACCAATGATGAATCTATTATGAAAAAGCAATGGAATCAATCTATTTTTCTTTACTATTGTTTCTATCTTATTTTATCTTTTTATCTTGATCCTCTCATCTTCTTATTATTTTATTTAACTAACTGTTTTGTATAGATTTTATAAGAACTAACTCGTTAAAAATCAATTTTGTGTTCGTTAGGAGACGACTTTGGGTTACTTTACCCTTTCTATTTTGTTGACTACTTTCTTAACAATACTGAAGTTGTTATAGATAAGTAGTATTAATTTGATCGCGTTAACGACAGCGTTATCAATGTCCTGATTGTTCTTGTAACGTTTCTATGTATAGATAGAGAATAATGTGGAGTTAGAGGTGTTTTGGTGTTTTTAGAGTTGTTTAAGCTGAATAACATGTAAGGGAAGCTAATTGCACTATTTTTTAAGTTATAGACATGGTTGAATTACTAATTGCAAGATTGTACAATGATTTTCCTGAATGATTAAGTTATGTGATGAGTGTGACTTGTTAAATTAGGAGTTAAATCCTGAAATTTACATGATTTGAGTTGTATGATGAAATTGGGTATATGATGAGATTTTGAAATGTTGTTTGATTGAAATTGTAAATGTGATAAATTGAGTTGATGAATGTTGTGAAATTTTAATTGGTATGTCTGAATTGGATTGAGTTGGTAGGACTGAGATTGCATACATCTATAGAACTACGTTCTCTACAAAATTAAGCAGACTTGCTGGACAAGGGATTGAGTCGTTGGGCAAAACGAAAGTCAGCGAGCCATTGACTTGGTGGTTGTTGGACGAGAATATACTCATTGGGCCACTGCAAAGTCATAGAGCTTGTTGACTTGGTGGTAGTTTGGCAGGTCTCGCTAGGTGAGACCTGAGAAATTAAATAAATAAATAAATATTTATTTAATATAAATGCGGGTAATGGGGTCTTTATAGTATTTAATGCGGGGAGTCTTGGTAAGGAATAATATTAACTTAATTGGATGAGAGTACTTAGTTATTATGAGAGGACTTGCGTTCGAGTCTTGTGTATGTCATTAGTGTGTTAATTTAATTAGTTTATTATTTTGCATGTATGCTTGACCATAGAGTGTAAGATCCTGACCGGATATTACAGACTTAAATAATAAAATAAATAAATATTAATTAATCATCAATTAATGAAACTTCATTTCCCAAGACGCGAAAAGTTTAAAACTTTATTTCATTTATAAAGTATCTCAAATTCACATTAATTATAAACTCAATTATGAAATAAATCCAGGTTCATAAACCAAAGGTTACAATCTGTAAAATTCATAATAAAAACAACTCTAAAAAATCTCCCAAGCTAGCCCATGCTCCGTCTCTAAGCCTCACCAGATCCACCTACAACATTATCTGTTCATGTGTATCATCGCCAAACACAAGCAGATAGGATGAGCTAATATAAAACAATTTATATATATATATATATATATATATATATATATATATATAATGTATATATATATATAATGTATATATCAAATGCAAACATACCAAAGGCGGGAAACCTTCTTACGGATCACACACCGTAATGCTAGGTGGACTTTCCAATACGAATAACCTTCGTAACGTCCCAAGACTACAAAACTCGTCAGCTTAATACTGAGGAGGCAATCTACTGGACCCATCCGTACACGCCACAACATGCACACTCACACCAGTAACACTCGCAACCCCTGAGCCACAACTGAACACAACTCAAGAAATGGCACGTGCTTAACCCCTATCCCGAGCCACAACTCAAGGGATACGTTCCGAGCCACAACTCAAGGAACACCAGTAAGCCGACCTTCGAGATATCACCAAAGCCTTGTAGATCACGCACCACCAAAAAACAAGCAAATCACCTTTGCCTCACAGTATCGCCTGGTGCAACACACGAGTCCTAGGTGCACCACGCTTCCAGACCGCCTGGCGAGGGACACGTGCCGCCAGGCGCCAAGCGCCTCTGCTGCCCACTGTCTACAGGTATCACCTAGCGAGACTACCTTCACCGCCAGGCGCTACAGGTCCAGTACCTCTCTGAATTGGCCGTTATCGCTTGGCGGTCGAACACCACCGCTAGGTGCCGTATCAGAGCCTACACAGTACTGGTTTAAAGTCACTCAAACCTGTTTCTACTCTTCATTCGAGATATCAAGGATTACAATTAACGACACCAATTTGTATCACTTACCCAATGGCTAACCCATTATCAAGTTTCCTATTTCCATTTAAGTTCAACCACCCAAGTCTACAAGAATTAGGCTTCGTTAATATCAACCTTATTCATTCATAATATGCCCCAATCCAATTATATTCTAAGTACCAGCTTCATATCAAATTTCCTTTCACTACTACCCAAGTGTTCACCAATACTTCAGTCATAAATCCGAATCTGTCAAGAACATAATCGAGTTTCGAGACTTTCCCCACATATCTTGCCCAAACCATAATTTACAATATACCATACTTTAGCCTAAACTAAGTCTTAGAATAACCAATATCACAACATATTAGACCGCATTCGTTCTCATACCTCCTTCAAATAACCACATCTATACCTCCCTCGCATCACTTTTCTACTATTTTTATTCAATTTCTAGTTTAAGCCAACCGCCTTAGTTCATGCATTAGGTTTCTTCGATTAACTATTCAAAACATCATCAAATACATCCTGCCAATTTCATTTTGGACTGCAACAAAACCCAAACCCAATATCTGCCTTCACAACCATGTAGTGAAGAATCCACTACACTGGCGCTTGGCAAAGACGTAAGCGTCGCCAGGCGGTGCATGAAAATTTGGGAAAATTCCAGCTTTTCACTGCACCTACGAATGCCAAAAACTCTAAACACCCTGCATAAATCTTTTACCCAATTCCAACAATCAATCATTACTACCAAAGGCACCTATTCTCCAACCAGAGTCAAATTTTACATATTATCAACGAAATTCCAGCCTCAACATTAATAACCTCCAATTCCCCAATTTGACAAACCCTAAAGAATGTTCATATGAGTTCATCCAATTTAACCACCAATTTCCAAAAATTTCAGGAAATATGATGTCTAATCATTCATAAACAATTAGAACATGATTTCTCCCTTATCAGAGTCCTCCCAAAACATGAACAACGTCAAAATCGAGTCAATTCGACTCGCGTCGCCTAGGGAGTGTTCATCCCCGCCAGCCAGTTCATCAAAACCCAGAAAACAAGGTTAGTCAACTTGTGTTGCCTGGCAGCACAGGGCTGCAACGCTAGGTGGTTCCTTATAGGAACCTAGAAAACCATAAAACTAGCATGCATCGCTTGGTGGCTATGAACACCCGCCAGGTGGTTTCTGGAATTTTCCAGAAACCCAGAAGTTTAAACGTGGTAGAGGGAAAACCAAGCATAATCATGTTACATATCAGGCAATATAATTTAAACTACAATACAAACGAATTCCAGCTTCCTTAACTTGGATTCCTTAGCTTAAAAATGGAGATTTTTTAGAGTTCCTCTTTGATCACTAGGCCGCCTAGCACTTCCCCTCAATCCAACTCCGAATTACACTCAATTCTCACCACACACTCTCTGAATTCGTTCTCTTCTTCCTATGCCACAATGACAGCCACAAAAACACTCTCTCTTGCCCTTAATTCCCTCTTTAATTGTACCCCTCTTGGCTGCTAGGTTTTTCCTTGCCCTTTCACATTCATGCCAAAACTAATTTTAGCAAAATGAAAGTTTAATGTGGTTCTCCCAAGGTTTGAACCCATAACCATGCCCATGCCTAGTTCAATTTACAACCATTCAACCAATTCATGTTTCATGATAAATCATATAATTCTATGATTACGTTATCACTCATCATGATCCAACACATTATTAAAAATAATTATAAATTAAATAACACATAAATAGCATACATAAGACTTGAACCCAAGTCCTCTCACACAATTAAATACTCTCAACCATTTGAGCTAGTACTTTTCCACGTCATACATGTCAGAATTAAATGTCATAAAGGTTCCGACTACCTGCATTTATTAATTAATTAATTATTTAATTAATTAATTAAATTTAACGGGTCTTACATATAGCGTGATAATATAATCATAGATGTGTATGAATTATCATGAAACATGAAGTGGTGTGTTTGTTGTGCATTGGCTTGGCAATTGTATGGATGCTTAATAGTTTCCTTTTTGCCCAATTTCTTTTTATCATGAATAGGAAGGTTCAAAAACCCTAGCCGTCATAGGGAGCAGTTGGAAGAGCTGAGAAAACCACCTATTAATGGCATTTAAAGGCCATTAACGTCCTCTTTTATCCCCGTTTTCGTTTTTTATTTAATTAAATTAAATTAAGTGCTAAAAAGTGGAAAATAAGGGGTTAGTGGAGAAAGAGAGAGAACATTTTGAGTTTGGCAAGGTAAGAGAGAGTTTTCAGAGCATCAAGTTGGACCTATAAGGAGAGGAAAGGATAGGAAGAGGACTGCCATTGCTAGAGGTGAAGAGGAGACTAACCCTTGGGCAATTGGAATCTTAGTGATAACGCTGTCGTTGACGCGATCAAATTAATACTACTAAACTATAGCAACGTCAGTATTGTTAAGAGAGTAGTTAACAAAATAGAAAGGGTAAAGTAACCCAAAGTCGTCTCCCAACGAACACGGAATTGATTTTTAACAAATTAGTTCTTATAAAACTATACAAATGAGTTAGTCAAATAAAATAAAAAAAATA